>SMFH01000103.1_pt1 | contig 19022 bp, 21 predicted proteins | sample 2456121 | NCBI WGS metagenome assembly SMFH01 (sample SAMN10132613, study PRJNA489261) | soil metagenome | isolation source: day120 antibiotic-silty clay loam soil | place: USA
GATGTCACGATGCCAGCGCAAGATCGTTGCCGGGGTGACGATCAGCCGTATCCGACCGAGCCGGTCGACGGGCAGCGTCCTGGCAAGCAGAGCCAGCCACGCCCGGTCCGGCCATGTCAGCCCTGCAGCAGCCCGGGGCCGCTCGCGCAGGGCGACGGTGCCGGGCCGGAAGCGGTGAGGCTTCTTCACGCCGCCCGCAGCCGAAGGTTTTCCTTTTGTCGGCTTGCGGTAGGCCTTCCGCTGTGGAGTGCTCTTGCGCGGTCTCTTTCCGCCCTTGTAGCCGATAAGGTTCTTCTGGGCGCGGGGCGGAGGAGGCGACTCCACCGAGCTCTCTGAAGCAACGCTGGCAGCACTGGACGCGCTCGCAACGCTTGATGCGCTAGCAGCGCTCTCCTCTTCGGAAGTCTTGCCGAGGATTTTGTTGATCGGAAATCCCTCCGGCAGATGTGCCAGCATCTTTCTCCTGATCTTCACGATGACCTTCGCGCTGACGATGATAGTGTAGTAAGGGTTCACATTTGCCTCCTCCTCTGCGTGCTTGCCTTCCAGCCTCCACTCTGTTACCGAATCCCAACGCATCGGAGCATCGGGAACAACCTTGCGCTCATCAGCGTAATACCAGTCCCACTGAATCTTGACCCTTTCGCCTCCTACCTTGGTCATATAAACTGTGGCCTGGACCTTAGAATTGTCAAAGGTGTTCTCAAAGGTGGTGAACAGATCGACGACTTTTTTTGAGGGGTATTTGAGGCCCTCCTGGACCACCTCCTTCCAGGAGGCGTTCAATTCAAGCACTTCTTTGTCACTCAATCGACTCCATGCGCCCACATCAACACGGCGCGGCATGTGCCGCACAGGCGCAACGGCTCGAGGACTTGGAATTTTTTATTTTCAGTTTCATCTCATGCCCTGTGGTGTGATCCTCTGCTCATGTCGCTTTCCACGGCTGCGACCTGCGAGGCGTGTGAAGGGATTCGCTTTTCTATGGCAAAGATGTGAATGTTGTAGGGGATGGGTTGCCCTATCTGATGAAAGTCGCTTGATCGCGGGCACTCTTTTACTTCAAGGGTCGATCATTGATTTTGGAGAGCCGCCTGCCGCTCCATGAACGCCCTGGGATTGATCCAAAACTCGATCCAGGTTTCTTCGTATTGTTTGGTGACCAGAAAGTAAGCGATCTGAAACTTTTCGAGTCTAACCTTTGCCTCATACGCTGGATCGCGTTCCTTCTTTGTGATCTTCTTGTTCATAAAGAATATTCTGAATCTATTGTTGAGGGCTTTTGTTAGATCATCGCGTCCTTTGACTTCCAGGCGCTTGTTGCCAGTGAAAGCCTTCGCAAAGGTAGCGTGCCCGTGGCTGTCTGCCTTGTGCTTTTTGTGCAGCTCTATGGAACCGTGCTCGAGGAAGGTGAGGGTTTCGTCTATGCGGGCACGGCTCACCATCATTTCGTTGATGATGCAAACGCGCGTGACGCCGGGTACGATGCTCTGCGTTGAGAACTGGCCGCCAAACATGGCCCTATTGACATCTTCGAATAGGCCCTTTGCGAACGGAACACCGGCTCCCAGTTGGGTCTCCAGTGTCTGGCCGTATAGGTACGCCAATGACACTGTCTTGCCGGCACCGTGCTTGCCGACTATGAAGAGGTTCTTCTGGCGGTTCGTCGGTACAAAGAACATGTTGCGGTTATGCTCGTAAAAGTCAATCTCGTCTTGTGGGGTCCAGCATTGCAGCGCAAAGTATTTCTTTTCTGCTTCTTTAAGTTCCTTCTTTGCGAGTTTTCTCTGTGACTCTAGCCACGTATACGTCGTCAGGAAAGATGCCGTGTTGTTTCCCTTTGCAACCTTTGGCGGTTTCTTCATGTTTGCCTCCTTCTCTGCCATGTTCACCTTTGCCTTTCGGTACCGTTCCTTTGCTTGCTCTATTTCTTCCGACAGCTTGGCCCATGCATTCGCGTTTTTCGGTCTACCATAGCGCGCTATGCCTTTGATCCAGTTCTCGGGCGGTTTTTGCATCATCTCCATCGTGAGGTCAGGATCAGAGAAGGCTAGCAGTCTGTGACCATCATATGAGCCCTTCTTGCGAGGATCCCATGCGAGGCGCTGAACCATCTCTCTCGTCGTAACTGCAATCCCGTCCATCTTGTAGGTTCTCTTCTGGCCATCATCGCGATATTTTTTGTAGAATCCCTTTGATTCGATTAGGTGGGCCGGCCACTTGTCGGGGTTACGAGCGTCGAGACAAAAATAAAAGTCTTTTCCTTCCACAATGTCAAAGCATAAATCTATGCGCCTAAGCGGGAGCCTGACAATGTACTTGCTCTCGAGGAATGACATCTTTCCCAGCAGGTCACGCGCTAGGATGGGGTTCTCGTTGAGGTGCAGTGCGAATGCGTCCATGTTCTCGTATGCAATCTCCATGCCCATCTCTGTTCCAGGCTTCACGCGCACCACGCAAGTGTTGGCGTAGATATAGAGGCCCTCATCGCGCATCAGGTTAGAGACACGCCCCAACATGAGCTGTTCATCTGACGCCTCCTCTGCGTTGAGAAGGTGCACAGTGGGATCATACTTCCAAGTGTCCGCCTCGTCTGAGAGGCTAATGCCGTCCAGCTTTTGCAGCTGGGCGATAAAGTTTTTCCAGTTGTTGTGCCAGTGAAGCGGCAGGTTCTTGCTCTCGTTATAGTACATCCAGGCGACACCGCGCTTTCCATCGAGCAGAATTCCGGCTGCCTTCATGTTCTGCATTGCAAGTCCACAATTGTGCCCAATGAGAGGGTAGCGGAACTCCCATGTGAGATCTTTCATAAAGCTATCCTTCTTTGTAGCTGTACCCTTCTTCTTTGGGATCATGCGCTTTTGCACCGTATCTTTGATTCCCCTGTCGTAAAGGTACTGCTGGAGTTCAAAGAGCGTAGATACACCTCCAAGTGTATACTTTTCCTCTCCGTTCTTTTCGCTCTTCTTGGCCACGGCTGTGCGCTCTCTCAGGATCACCATTTCAATATGAGGATAGCCCACCATGATGTTGGGTCTAGCTTTGACGAGTTTCTCGCGGCGCGCCTTGAGCCGCTTATATTCGCCGTTTTCCTCCTTGCTCAATTTACCAGTCTCCGACTTCTTTTTCACTAGTGGAATATACAGTACGTCTAGTTGTTGGACAGCTTCGTTAATAGCTTGCACCAGTTCGGCCTGTTTCTGCCGGTTCTTCTGGGCGATCAGATCGGCCGCCTTTTTGAGCTTCCTTTCCAACTCTTGATAGTTGTCGTTTTCATGTTCGCGAACAAAGTCGTCTGTGAGACCTGCTTCTTCTCTAGCTTGCTCCTCCATCTGCTCTTGATTTGGCTGCTCTTCGTTACCAAACTCGTTCTCCACTTGCTGATTGTTTTCGCGATCTCGCGCCCCGCGCTTTGAGTTTTTCTCTGGATGTACTTCCATGTTCACTAGACCTATTATGATATCGAGGTGCTCCTCAAAGAATTGGTGCAGAAGCATCCAATAGAGCATAATGCGAGCGTATTGTCTCAGGCGTTGTTCTTCGCTCATATTGGTAAAGTCAATGTCAGGTATGAGCGTCAGGTGCGACAGTTCTAGCCTTCCAGAGTTCACCAACGGTATGAGGCTTTGATCTAGAAGAGATGTCATCTGCTTTGTGACCTGAGGCCCAAACTTGAGCTTGGGACACCTCGTGACAGGTTCTAACTTTGGTCGCTGGTCAGGTGGTATTATGCGCAGCACCTTCCATGGGTACTTTGGATTCATAAAGGCCGCATCCTCGTGTACTGGGGGCGCATGAGCTTGCAGCCAATCTAACAGCTTTTTGGTCCTGCTTCCGGTTCCGTGTACCACGGGTGGTATGGGTATAGGTGCGGGCGCGGGCGGGGGCGGCTGTTGCTGTTGTACAGTCTTTACGTTGCGAATCAGCTCCGTGAGCCTCTTCGGGTCCGCTGCATAGGCAGCAGCGATTTCATACATGACACAGCTGTCACAGTGATCGTTATAGCATTGAGGCGCTCCTTCTCCCATCACTTTGGTGAATGTAGCATAGTCAAACTTGTGGCTTGCTTCTATGAGTTTCAGTATGTTTTTTGCCGAAGTTGGAGCTGCTATTACAGAGAGTCCCACCGCCGCGGTTCCCAATTGCGATAGATTGTTGCTTGCATTAGAGTGATCAGATTGAGCTTGTGCGCTCTTTTCGAGTTCCTTGCGAGCTTTCGCTTCCTTCTTTGAGTTGCGCGTAGCTTCCATAATCTGCGCTCTTTGTACCATCTCCGCGTAATTTGCGTCCTCAAAAAGTGCTGCTGCTGCGGCCGCGTCGTCTTGTGGGTCCTCGTCCTCCACTCTCTCTATCCAGTCACCGTCACCCATATCAACGCGTTTCGCGCCTGGTTTTTTGGATGGCGCGGGTTTCTCTGCGCGCTCCTGGGCAGCCTTTTGCATTTGCTCCTCCATTGCCACGAGTTTTTCCAGGCGCTGATCCTCGCGCTCTGCTTTGTCGGCATCATAACGTCTAATTTCGTGCTCTGCAGTGTCAAGTTCATGATCACTTGGCAACTCTCCGGTTCCAGTGCGTTTTGTGGATTTTCCAGTGGTCTCGGGCAATTTGGCGGGAATTTCAGATTCGGAATCGGAAGAGGACGATGAGGATGAAGGGGTTGGAGATTCTTCTTCCGCAAATCCCGCTTGTTTTCGCTTCAGTTCCGCCTTGTCGTAGTCATCATCATCAGATATTGCGTCACGTCGATCGAGGAGTTTGTTTACAGCGAGATAGTTTGCGCGTTCCGCAGATTCGTCCACAGATTCCTCTTCGCTGCAGTGCAAGTTAGGCGTCAAATAAAAGTGCGTTAGCCGCGCACCTTGCAACTATACTGTCATCTTCCTCCAGTTCATCCGCCGCTCGCTTGTTATATGAACGTCTTGAGCCGTCATCAAGGATCTCCACGTCTTCCGCGTCCTCTCTGCTCTGTTGCCTTTTGCTGAGCAGTCTTTTTTTCGGATGCTTCGCTGGTGCATCTTCCTTGCCGAGTATTACTTGATCGCGGTTTTCTTCAGCCTCCTCGGCGTCGTCCTCGCTCTCGCCGCCTCGTCTTGCTTCAAATTCTGCAAACTTGCGAATGAAACGGGCTCGCCGTTCCTTTTTCTTGCGCTGATCGTCTTTGCTTTGTTGCTTGCGCCGGTCTTCGTCGTCCTGGAGGCCTTCAACCCTTCTTCGCTCCGCTAGTTGCTCCTTGGTGATGGCGGTAAAGTTTAAAGTGGTCTGTTGTTGTTTTTGTCGTCGATCGTCCTCATCGGGGGGACCACCGTCTTTTCCTGGCTTTCCCTTCTCCGAGGCCATGTTCCTGACGTGCCTGAGTGCGGTAGAGGACAAGGGACGCACCAGATGGGGTCCGGTCCGGTCGATCAGATCGATCGGGCAGAGCAAACAGCAGGACCTACTTGGCAAAAAGTAAATTTTTCGTCTTGGATTTTCGACTTGGATTTTTACAGGGTTTTTATTTGCCAAGTGTGCCACCCTTTTCTAAGTCAAGAGCTCCCATGCGCGCGCCGTCAGCTCGCGGAGCAGGGTGGACTGACTGAACAGCAAGCTAACGCCATCCTTAATCAAGAAATGGAGGCCGCAAGGCGCGAATACGCGGCTCAGACTCTAGAATATGCTCGCTTGGAAGCGCAGCTGGCCGCTCTTGGAGGCCAAGGTGGGGGTCATATGGTCAATGCTATCGATAGGAGCCTTCATGATCACCGGTATCAATACCGGAAACGCGGGACGTCACGGTTCATCGGTGTTGCGGATGAGCGCCGACATCGCGGCAGCGGTTCTCGCGGCGGGACTGCCAATCACGGCCCTGATTCACAGCAATAGAAGAACCTGGAGACCGCACTGTTCATTTCCTCTTTCAAGACTGCGGACGCCGTTTTCTGAGCTCCGGGAACAACGCTTTCACAAGGAGCGGATCTTTCTTGGGCAGAAAGAGCGTAAAGTAGTGTTTTTCCGCTAGATCTCGCTCCTCTGAGGAAAGCGGTTCTAACGTGAGGCGCGTAGCGATTTTAGGCACGCCAACAAGTCCAGATCTCTTGTTGTTGAACCATATGCGCATGTCCGCAACGTCCCGATCAAGTAGCTTTTCCGCCTCTTTCGTGAGATAACCCAGCAAGTTTGGTTGATCTGAGGCAACGTGAACGCCTGCTCCTCGGTCCACATGTATCGCTTCTTGTGGCGCCGCAAGCATGTCGAGAGTAAAACTTTGAAACGCAGATCAGCTTTTTATGCAATTCGCTCCTTTGACACCGCAATCCAGTTGGCGTTTTCGTGGTCCTCAGCAGCAATGTCCAGATCTCCCACCCTTCTGTAGTAGCTGTCCTGAGATTCTTCGTCACTCCCCTCCGGGCCCATATGGGTGAGCGCTTCGATCCGATCGTCGATAAATTTCACAAATCTGCACGGGAATCTGTCTGAATCGGCCACGGGTTCTTCACACAGCATGCACCAGAAGGTTGTGGTCTTCTCCCAAAACTCCGTATCCTCCATTCGGGGAACCCCTCCAGCCCATGCATCAGCCCAGATTAAGCGGCGAGGTATCAGGGTGCCCTCAGGAGAAGCAATAGGTGGCCTAAAGTGTGAGAGGAGAGGAGACTCTTGCGACATTGTCGGGTGAACAACTGATCAAATTTAGTAAGATCTGTTTACTTATCCGCCCCAGCAGAATGTGCCACCGCTGCTATGTCTGCGGGGGTTGTGCGTGGAAATGCTGGGACGGTCACCCGGATGGAGAACACATGGCTGGTATGACTGGGATAGCGATGTGCTGCTACAAATGTAGAATTCTCCTGGGTCTTCACTGGCTGAAAAGGACGAGGATAAATTAGAAATGGATCTCTATTCGAATGTGTGATCCAATTTTTACTCCTCAAGGCTCCCATATCGTTCGCTCGAATAAACCCTCATCCTCCATCGCTTGCCAGCAGCTCATACAAAGAGGATAAGATCGTCGGTCGGCGTCGCATTCTTCATCCTCATAATAGCAGTGAGAGACGCTATGCTGCTCCGGCTCTTGAGGGTCGATTTCAGAAAGACACCACGCGCAACGAGGCATCACTTTCAGTGAGTGAACAAGTGATCAAATTTAGATCTGCCACTCACTTCACCGCCTTTCCAATGGAGCTCTCCCTCCTCGCGTTTCTCATCATTTCCTTCTGTGCGCTTTCGCGCGCGGAATGCCCTTTCAAAGGAGGATGCAATACCGTGCTGGGAACGCAGGAGAGCTTCGAATGCGACCTCTCCGATAACTCTGATTATCACTGCATCGACCCTATGAACGGAGAAATTGCCGAAGGCGAGACTCTGTTGGGCTCCTACGAGTCCCTAGACGGCAGATGCTTGTGCATCACGGCCAAGTTTGTAGTCAGCCGTGCTTCGGAAATCCTGTCTCTGTATATGGAGACGCAGACCCGCCTCAGGCTGCTTGAGGCACGGGTGAAGCGCTTGACGCTAAAAGATGAATGAAGACCAATAAAAAAGTGGTTATTTCATGTGCCGCTACGAGTGCTGGTGGTGCTTCTCTGTCTTCAGATTACAGACGTCCAGAGGCTGTCCGTGCGATCACTTCACGCCCTCTGACGAAACCACTGCGTGGATGTGCCGGCGTTGCGCCGGGAACTTCTATTCAGGCAAATTTTCTACCGGCGCGCCTCGTGCCTCTTCAGTTTGTAATGGCTTGTTTCTCTGATCCTTTTAACGACCCTCACCCTTTCTATCCCGAACCACACATTCCTAGCATGGTGAATCTTCTTGCTGCCAGTGATGAGGCCCTTCTTGTCGGTCTCCGGGTATGCCGTGGAGAGCTGCTTGAAGATGACAAGGGCTTACCTCAAGCTCACATTGGTTGGTGTATCTATGATCACGAGATCGCACGCCGTAGGAGCTACCAATGCGCTTTGCTTAAACCACTCGAGACGTCCATGTGGCTCTATCAATCTGATCACACCTATATTCTTCGACTGCTGGACCTGGGCTATGGCATACGCCAATATGGCAAGCATGATTATGAGATTTATTGGCCGTGTGACCGGAGCGGCCAGGCTATCAACGATGTGGAGGATCACTTTACTAAGGATTAAAGAATAAAGACTCGATTGCTGCTGTGATCCTCGCGGTAGCATTTGACGCATTGCTTCTTGATAACGCATTTTGCCAGCACTGTGCGCGGTCTGACATCGCCCCATTCGGTAGGAGGGAATTGGTGTCCAAATACTACCTTCAGGCAGCGCGCACTTGTCCAATGAGGACTCTTCTTGGTACAATCAAAGGAGCAGTTGATATTGCTGCAGGTCATATTTCTTCCTTCACATAGATTAAGATCTCGCGTCAGCATAGTAACGGAACTGTCGTCCATTATCGTGGATAACGAGTCTCGAAACTGCTGCATAGTTCTATTGTCAATAGCTTTGAGCCATGCCAGAGTGGCCAACACTGTAAGATTTGGTGGCGTTTGAGGCATGTGAACGAGGTGACTATAGGTTCTTACCTGCCAGTTCTGTTCTCTGGCCTCGATCAAGGTGCTGATCAGATAAGGCTTTGCGATCCTGATTCTCATCGTTGCGCCCCTAATCGTGTAATACGGTAGAGAACGAGCGCGAGAGTCGTGTGCCATTCTTTCGTCTGGAGAGGCCTTGATCGGCGCAGCAAAGCATCCGATGATCTTTGCCTCATCTGCCCACCTCTCCATAAGGCGCTCCTCATTGGCGCGCGCGTTAGCGTCGCCGTGTCCATCGCGAAAGAATACGCCGAATTCTGGCACATGCTGGAAATGCATCTGGCGGAGCATGCTAAGCAAAAATGAACTTTACTCAATTCAGGAGATCGTAAACCTTGCCGGCTCTATCCCTTCTATACAGCTCATTCTTCAGGAGATTAAACCTGGCATTCATGGCCACCTCATGCAGGCATGCGTGTTCCTCTGAAGTGCAGCTGCAACTCCAAAACGCGTCCGAGCATGCGCTCTGGGCGAGGTGGAACTCCGTCTTTAGCTGTTCGCTCAGCTCCCGATTAGCGATAGAATACAGCGTTCCGATGAGATCCCGCAGCTCGGGAGGCAAGAGTGAAAACCACGTTCCGGACCGGTGGGCTGACATGGTGCAAGGGGAGGCGACTTTTTTGAAATGTCACGCTTTACTCAGAACGTAGAAAGCGCCACCCTCCTCCAGCTGTTTGTAGATGTACATAAAAGCTATGCTTCAACACAGAAGTTAGTTTATCACCCATGCTTTCATGGTGAGTGTTCCGGTCAATGCATTTGCACCAATGTTTGCCAGTGTAATAGTATACTCATTTAAGGCTGTTACTTGGCAAGAGACGATGGGAAATCCGTTCGTGAAAGGTGACCCGCCTTGCGAATCAACACCGCAAAATACCGCAGAGTTGGCTCCGAACGCATGACCGCCATTCACGTTAGTGTTGCTCACCACAGCAGTAGCCGAGCTATTAGCAGCGAGCGTGCTCGTAAAAGTCAAAAAGTTTACAGCGCCGTTGCATGTGATGTCACCAAAAGCTTGTGAAACTGGCGCACAAGAGGTCGTGGTGATCGCACCAGAGGCAGTGTTTGAAGGGGCAACGTTATTGCCTACGCGAAGTGCGCCCGAGACAGAGCAAGACAAAGAGCTCTGGCATGTAAATGCGGCAGAAGAACCAGGCCTAAGGTAGACAGGGGAGGTCCCTTTCGAGTCGACTGCAAAACCAATGTTTGCATCGGTTCCCGCGGCTCCACAACGCGCAAGAGAAGAAGCGGTTCCAGAACCCTGGCAAAATGCATAGTCGGTCGCTGAAGCGCCGCCACCAGCGGCCTCTAAAACTTCGAAAGAAGGACCCCCGTTGACTTTGAAAAGAACGGGTGAGGAGGCGGAGGCTTGCGTGATTGGAAGGCCGTTGCGAGCAAACACTTGCCATGTGCCCGGTGAGCCAGCCGTAGTGCATATCCATCCGAGCGGAGAGTTGTACGATGTCGCAGAGTTCCAGACAATGTCGCCGAGAGAAAAGGTACCCGAAACTGGCGGTGCGGTGCCTTGTAGACGGCGTCCATTCCAGCTGTTTCCCTCCTCAACATTGACGGTGTTTCCTCCCAAATTTACAGTGGAGCCAGTGCAGGCAGAAGTTGCCATCGATCACAATATCGGATGACGTTCCTGCGGAAGACGCGAATCCATAGCTGCTGCTGTTGGATATGACGTTGCCACGCATGACTATTTTGGATGGATATGATGACTGCGACAGTACGTTGACGGAAACGGCGCCGCCGTTGACGACGTTCCCCTCGACCAGCACGTTGTCTGCGTCTGTGTCGTCTGTGGAGCCGTCACACTTGGCGCCATAATAGCGAACGTCGGTACTGTCGTAGATGTCCGGTGCGGTGATCTTTGTCGGAGAGAAAAAGTCGCCAGGAGCAACGAGAGGACTACTGAGGCTCAAAGTTGTCGTGTTGTCTGTAGAGTTGAACGTAACCACAAATTGTCCAGCGGTGCCCAGTAGGGCACCGCCCCCTCCGGGGGTAAAACTCACTGCGGTTGCATTGATGACCACGCCTCGAACCATATCCAGCGAACAAATCGTGCAAGAGCCCGTATAGCCATTTGCCGAGAGTAAAACTGCGCCATCAGAGGCGTTTGTGACGAGCTCTGATGTTGTTGTGAGGCTTGTTACTGGTTTGGTGCCGTTTTCGCCGTCGACCAGGAGGCCGTGCTTGCTAAACTCGAGCAGTGTTGGATACACAAGGGTGCCCCCAATGCCGGCCACGCCCACCAGCGCCAGTGGTAATGCTGATGATGTGACAGCTGGGAGTGTCTTTTTCACTTCATCAGCAAGGCCAGCGATGGGCTCTTGCGGCTGCCGAGTCCATGGCCGCCGAAAGACGCCGGCAACGGCCATGGCAAGGAGCACGCTCTTTCGTGTATTAATCACGGCTCAATCTGTTTGCGTATATATACATCATGCGGCTATTGGCATGTGTCATCAAGAGAAATCCAGAACGCGCTGCAAGCGGCGACGAGCGGCGTCGAGCTCCCTGAACTGAGCAACGATTCACACAGAATTAAGGGTTTAATTTCGAGTTCCTATGGTGGTTCAAGTCATGAAGCGCACAAAGGGAACGAAGGTCCCTCCAGTGGAAAGATTCGGCAGTGTCCCGCTGGTGTACCCCGTAGCCGAATATGCAATCTTGCTCGTTCCATAGTTGTTTGTGAACCCATTGAGAAGTCCCGACGCGCGACTCATGCCAAAGAATCCCGTGCAGGTGGAGCCCGTTTCTACCAATCCAATGATATAGGTTGTACTCGCAGCGAGAGAAACGGCTCCCGTGAACGTGACCGTAACCACCGTATTCGACGCGGTGATGGAGGAAGCCATGTCGTCGCTCTGGTAGAGTAGATTGCCTGAAGCGTCCCACACACCAGCATACATATGCGTTATCGAGTTTGGGCTGGTATTGCCGGTCTCAAATTGAAGCGTGCCAAGTGATTGAGCCGTCTTTGATCGAGCGACAGCTGCAACGATCGTCCCGCATGCTACGGTTCCCGTTGCTATAGCATCAAACGGATCGCACGTTTGGAGCGCCGCAGCAGCGGGTGCTCTGAAGTAGCGTATTTGGTCAACGCTCGTAATATCGCTCGGCAGTGAGACGGTGCACGTTGCTCCAGAGCAAGAGGAAGACACTTGATTCGCCGTTCCAGCTACGCTAGTCAAGACTGTGGCTCCGTTGGCAGTGACGGAGCTACTAAACGACCAGTGTCCGCTGACTGTGGCAGTAGAGTTGGAGCCATTCGTGTGGCTTATAAAGAGGCTTCCGTCGGCTTTTACAGCTATTGTCCATTCGTCGCCCACACAGTTTGCTAGTTCAACGTTGTCGCTTGCGCCGCTGCACACGCGGAGACTTTCGGTACTTGCGTCGGCGACACATTTGGCCTGGCAGTTTCTGGATGCGATCACGTGAGGAATGGTGTTTGTTTGTGGGTTCTGGAGGTAATATCTTGCACTGGTGTTTGCAGCCGCTATTTGAAGATCTCCAGCATTGTCGGCGCTATTATCTATGGTCTCTGTCCAGTTGCGAGTAAAGTCGTTGTTGGAGAGCACTAGCTGACCAGAGGAACCTCCGGCAATAAATAGAGATGGTTGCTGAGAGAGCATGGCAAGCTGGGCACGTGCCGCTGCAGCTACACCGTATGATGCCGCAACGACAGAGTCCCATGCACCCCCTGGTCCGCAGTTACCCCCGTCATCGCACCAGGTGTAGGTCGCGCCGGTTCCAGCTACTAGAGTGTTGAATAGCTGAGAGTAAAGAACCTGATTTTTCGTGCTCGGGACAGTGAGGCCATTCTCGGTGCCTTCAAAGTAGAGATCGTGGTGGTTGCCGCAATTTAGGGCAAGAACCAGGTTCTTTCGTGCACAGTTTCCGCTAAGGTTGGCCGCCTTAAATTGCATGCAATGACCGAGCGTAGAGTCTGCGGGCGCGGTAGCAACGTGCAAAAAGACGTTGTGGTCACTGGCGCCCACCATGATCCCATTTGCATAGCCAATGAGAAAGTCGAGCGTAAAATAACAAAAGGAGGTGTCTCCTGCAGAGGCGAGCGCCGTTGCGTTTCCTCCAATATCTAAAACCGGCCCGTTAGATGCACTTGTCTGCCGTCCTACGAGTACAAAGTCTACATTGCGTGTGTCCGTATGGCTTCGAAGCTGAGATGCGCTTCCAGTTCTAAAGGCAGCTATGACACACTCTTCTGCATAGACGTGGGCCTCACTGTCCCATACGGAAATCCAGTCAAAGCCGACGCCCGCTACACTGTTGCATTGAACGGAGAATCCGATAACGTTGGCAGAGCTTAGAACGTCGTTCAAGGCGCCAGTGGTAGCGGCGAGTGATACGACAGTGCCATTAGCAGCGCCGGTCCAGCTGAGAACTGGAAAGCCAGTCACGCGATCAGCGAGGTCCCAAGCTGGGATTCCAGTGCCTTCTAGTGTAACACGAGACGGGACTGAAATAGTGGAGGCAACGGCGTAGCACGCTGATAACAGATAGGCGGTTCCTCCTCCATTGGCGCTCGCAGCGTTTATGGCAGCTTGAATGGCCGCAGAGTCGTCTGTTGAGCAGTCCCCAACGGCTCCATAGTCTTCCACTGGATAGAGGCCGGAACTCGCCTTTGTAAGGACGCGAGAACCGGCAGAAGAGATGGCGCCGGCAACGTTAATGTCAGCGGGAAAGTCTGTGGGATTCGGTGCAGCGGGAAAGCGAAGGAGAAAGCTGTCGCCACCCAATGGGACGAGCTCAAACTCTGTAGGCTGGACTGATAGGGTAAAGTTCCCTCCAGGGAGGTTAGAGGTCACGTTCGAGAGAAATCCATTCCTATCCACATTGCCAGCAATGTAAGAGTAGTAACCTGGGTTAGCGCCCGCAACAGTGGCCCCGCCAAGAGTGAAATTGTTTGTAACATTGACGCTCTGCGCTGTTTATTAGCTCCGCCTCACTGAACTGGAACCTGCGCACCGTATAAGCGACGCTTCCTCCTTGGTAGGGATTAGGTACCACGCCAACGAAAGAGCCGCAGCTCACCGTGTCGCAGGAAAGGGGTAGAGAGAAATCCAAGTCTCCCCACTGATAGGGCCTTGGAACCTGATCTCCAGCGGCTGCCCTTGGAACGCTATCGGGAGTGATGGAAAGGATGACAGGTGCATCAAAGCTCGGAGTCACCTCAAAGCCATACTTGCCGGCAAACCTATACATGACCCCTGGGCACAGGTCGCAGCAATATGGCTGTTGTTCAGAGCATGCCGCGTCGTTTGAATAGGAAAAGACGATCGACTGGGGGGCCTCAAACAGGTAAATGCCCGTGAAGGTTACAGGGGATAGGAGAACTGCACGAGGACTGCTCGCTCCAAATATTTTTCCGAGGCGGCCCATCAGCCACGGAGATGCGGCTGGCGCATCCTTCTCGCCGGTGTTCGCGGTGGCGTACATTTGGACGGTGATGTTGTGGTAGGTATCGTTGATAAAGCAGAGACGAAGGCTCTTGACCTGGTAGAACACATTGTTCTTGCCAGAGTCGTAGGTGATGTTGGAGGGCGAGATCGACCAACAAGAGCCAGATGGCGCGGCGTAGGTGTGGGAGGCGAGGAAGAGGAAGAGGGCTAAAGATAAGATAACCCTCTCCATGATGGGTCTTTCTTGCGCTGCGTGCCCGCGGTCCTCGACTTAGTCATTTTTTTCGCCGGTAGATGCCAATGTCTTCCTGTGAGATCCATTTGATGTCTGCTCTGGAGACTGATTGTGGATTGTCAAATAACACTATTGCTGCTGGGAATTTGCAGTTGTTTGCCTCTTTTCCAGTGATCGGATCGATAAAGGCGAGACGGCCTCCGATGAGCCAGATCTTGCTCGCTCTAGTGAAGATCAAGCTGTCCCAGTATTTTGCTCCTTGGTAGGGCAATAACATACACACTTTAAGACCATAGTTGGCTTCTGTGAGCGCCTTCTTGATCCAATCTTCAAGTGTGTAATCTGATGGGCTCTCTTGTTTGAAGGGAGAGTTGACCCAAACGCACGGCGCAGGAAGTGAACGATCGGTCCAGTATCTTGTTGCCCAGCAAAAGCTGTGTGCGTTTTCTTGCTTTGTTACGTACTGATCGCACAGATGATTCCGATCTGAGGCGGCCATGTCAGCTACAAAGTGGAGATCCTTATCCCAGTGTGTAAACACTTGCTTTGGTGTGCCCCACTGGTTTTTCAGAGCTGCTGCATCGCTCTTGCGCTTCATTGCAAAAGTGATCTGTTGCACTCACTCCCCAGTAGAGCATGGTGTTTGAGGAGATTTTCGAGGCCAGGCTCTATCGATGTTTTTTCTGCAAAGCGGTTCTCTCTGGCGACGTCTGGTATAGATTTCCTCTTTATGTGAAGGGTTATTACAAGCATCGAATGACTTTATGTGTATGTCGAGCATGTGCTGGGCTCTAGTCGCCAAGTAAAAGTTCATCATAGCGCCAAACCACCCTGCCCATCTCTTCTGGTATGTAGAGCCAGGACCGGGGTTTGTAGAGCAGCGTCTTTGGAACCCAATGCTCTTCCATTGTCCCCATGTCAGCGCCAAGGCTTTCCATGTCCTTCCAGTAGCGTAGCTCTTGGTCTTGACCGCATGTACTATGAACCCTAACGAGCGGGTTTTTCGCATAGCGCATGGGAGTAAAGGGGCTGTTCCCGCAGTTGGTCTCTGATCGGTTGAACACTATCACCAGCACGTCATCCGGTCCGTGAGTTTTTTTGCTGGCAGATATAATGACCTTCGGATCGAGATCACGGCCGAAGCCCGTGATCAGCCCCGGGGAGGGGTCCTTTTCTGACCTCCACAATGGCTCGGCATACATCTTTCCGTGCTTTGCCCTTCTGGCTAGCTCTGCTTGTCGTTCTTTCTCTGCGATCACTCCGGCCTTGCCGATCTTGAGCGCCAGCCGCTGATCGCGTTCGAGCTGCTCTTGTTGCATCTCTCTAAACTTTTTGCGCTCCTTGAATGAATCGGTCTCGTAAAAGGACGGCGGGGCCATCTTTCCAGGGGGCGGGGGAAGCTGAACCTTTTTGATCGGCGGCTGATGTGGGGCGGAGCTTCGGGCAGGGCGCTTTTTCTCTAGAGCGCGCCGCTTGAGAAGCTCTTCCTCCGACTCGTCCGACTCGGAGATGACCACATCGCGGGAGAGGGGGGCAAACATTTGAGTAAGCAGATCATTTTTTTTCAGATCCCTTCTCTGCGATGCCTCCCAAGCGCAAGGCCTCGACCGTCGACTTGACTGCTGAATTGTCTGAGGCCGAGTATGATGCAATCGCGAAGTTGGTGATGTTTGGCCGCCTGAAGGGCTTCCGATGGGCTGATCTGGAGAACATCAGATTCGCTGGCTTTGCCAGGGCGGTTTCCCGTCAGCGCGATCTTGTCAATAGGTTCTGGGAGGATACATTTCAATTTATGGAGAGCGAAGGAAGGGAGGATGAATGGGAAGAAGCCTATGATGCCTACTGGGAGGATCGGCTAAGGGGCGAGACTGAAAATTACTTTAGGAAGAACTTTGAGCAAGCGTTCGCAAGCAGATATCCTACACAAATTGGAACGATCGGTCTGGTTGCGAGCAATGTTGCTCAGGCCAGAGTGAAAGCACATATTTTGCGCGATCTGCCTCTGGAAGAAAAAGCCTAGCGCCCGCATCCTGCTCCTCATCCAAGGCTATATTCGGGCTCTTCCATCCCTCTTCCTGCGCGACAGTTCGCGGAGCTCATGATTACCGATCTCGATGGAGCTATTGAGCAGTATCGGTTGGGGAAGGTGGCAAATTCGCTCCAATGGCAGTGGGACGACGTACAAGATTCTTTGGAGTTAATCCGCGGAAGGCTTCACAATACCGTCATTACGGACTGGCAAACTGCCAACGAAATTCACGGTACCTTACCTGAGGTCATGGAGCAGATGAGGACCGGATTTGGGCAGTGGTCAACCACGATGTCACACAATATAGTGTGGATACGTAAGGCTTTATTGGCTGGCGAGCAAAAGGGCTGACTTACGACCGTTAATACGAATCCCAAGAGTTGGCAAAGTAAGTAAAGGTGTGTTGTATCGAAAGTCGAGGAATGACTGCCCCAGCATGCCCTGAAAGCACTTTGAAGGACCTCCATTCTTCTGCTGTTGTAGTGGTCGTTCCCAGCGGTGCAGCGCACATCGCGCCACCTAGAGAGCACGAATTGATGAAGTAGAAGGGGTTTTGCGTCGTTACTGATGGTTGAGCAACGAAATTAAGGGGTGTTGGGTCGTTTTCGCCCTCCGAGTACCAAAAGTTTAGGATTGGAGTGCTGATTGCAATTGCCGATGGTATGAGTGCAGAAGGAAGATTCGTGGACGCCCAAATCAGGGCCGTGCACCCGACCGTAGTGCTTGGCATGGTGTCAGCGGGATCTCCATAGTCTGAAAGCCACAGAGTTGCCGTATTTCCTATGCGTTGGCCTTGGTAATGAACTGGAGCCGATGCAGTAGTGCCGGCGCACGACGTAAAAGAGTATCCTTGACCCGATACGACAAAGTTTCTGAATCCCAGGGTGACATCAAAACTGAATAGTTCGCTTATGATGCGAAAGCTAGGTAACCAGTTGCTGTCGTAGAATCCGTATTGCTCACTATCCATGTCGGGTGCGATGATCACTTTGCCGTGGAAGGTCTTAGTAAAGCGTGTGACGGTCGGACCAGCCTCGTAAAAGCCGATGCCGTTCGCGTCGCAGGCCCTCATTTTCTGCGTGTTTAGAGTTGAATCGTCGTCGAAGCAAAGATCCAATTGCTGCTGTACGGCTAGGTTTTGAACCGTTTGATCTTGGACGGTCTGATTCGTCACATACTGATTGTTCACAGTTTGGTTGGTCACGTATTGGTTCGTGACGGTGGTGTTTGACAGTTCACAACCGGGGCCGCCTTGCACGTTGAGCGTGTTTCCATTGAACACAAGACAGTTGCCTGCTTGTACGCCTCCCTGTGACGTTTTGTTCACAGGCGCCGGGCATCCGGTGGTGTTGCAAATATATTGGATAGATCCCTCCGAGTTGCACCACTGCGGAAGGATGATCACCGTGTGATTGAGACCTAGCATGGTGTCAATCTGAGTCACGTCGATGGACTGTTGACAGCCGTTTGATGAGCCCAAGAAGATGGCGCAGGTGTTGATTTCGTTTCCGTCTGATGAGCAATCCTCTGCGGAAAGCAGAATCTGGCCAGCATCTGTGCCCACCGCTCGACCCGTGAACACCGTGTTGATGCTCTCTGGTGGCACGCTTCCAGTAAAGGTGAGGTTGAACACCGCCTGAAAGTAGTTTGTAGAAAGGATGTTGAGCTGCGAGCCCACGAGGATGAGCTGGCTGAGCGACTCGTTTGCCGACTCGATAAAAAACTCGGGATTCAGACCAGTGAACGCAAATACCGCCTCAGAGGACTTGTAGGGAAGCGCGGGAGATGCGGGCGGTGCATCGCACGACACAGAGTCTTGGCATTCAAAGGCCTGCGTTCCCAACAGACCGCAAAGGTTGGATACTATCACCGCAGATTCGGTAAACGGTGGGGCTCGAGGCGCTTGACCCCAGCGGTACGTTCGCACACACCCCTCCTCCGTTGCACGCATCTATCGATCGAGAGAAGCAGTTCCCCTTCAGAGTTGTAGCCGGCGTTGAACAGGATGGTCAGAAATGCGCTCTGGTCCGAGTAGCTGTCCAAAACGTCCAGTGAGATGAGAACCATGCTCCCTTGAGCAGAGACCTCAAGCAGACCATCTGTTACAATGATGCTGGTGTCAACAATCTGCCCGTTGAACGAGGTGCTCTGTGTGAGCTTGTAGAAGCCCTCGGCCAGCGTTTGCGAATGAGCCCATTCGAGCAGGAGGAGCACTGAAAGAAGGATCAGCAGGCCGCGCATAAGGGGCCACGGCGACGGAAAAAATGCCAAGTCCTACGCGGCCGTCTCGAGAATGAAGGGCGCCGCGTCTTCTCTTGGCGTCTTCTCTTGGCACCACCGAGCTCCTTCTTCCACTTGGGGAGAGTATCTCAAACTTCTTTGTCGGCAATTCGGTTCCGATCCTCATCGGATTCGTAAGCGCAGTCATTGTCGCCTGGGTCACTGTGCCCCGCTATGTCGACGCAGCGGTCAAGAAGCTGCTCGCCCTGACGGCGCTTCTCTGGGTTCCGGTCTTTCTGGTCCTGGATTTGGTCATCCTGCCGGTGTTGTGCCACATCAAGAACCGGCTTGAAGGCACCGCTCCAGCCCGCTGCTCGCCGCTTCCGGAGCAGCCGCCGGGCGAAGGCTCTCGTTCGTAGGCAAGCGTTCATCTGCCAGGATGAAGGGTTCAGACGTGTTTATAAAAGCGCCTCAAGAGGAGAGGGGCTGGTGATCGAGCTCACATCGAAAAAGAGCTCCTTCTCGGCGCCGACCGGGATGTCCTTGCGCTCCTGCCGCAGCTTGTGTAGCTTGCTCTCG
>SMFH01000099.1_pt1 | contig 18843 bp, 14 predicted proteins | sample 2456121 | NCBI WGS metagenome assembly SMFH01 (sample SAMN10132613, study PRJNA489261) | soil metagenome | isolation source: day120 antibiotic-silty clay loam soil | place: USA
GCTATGTCGGCCTTCCGCTTTCGCTGGCAGCTACCGGCGCGGGCTTCAAGGTGCTCGGCATGGACATCAACGAACCGCGAGTGAAAGGCCTTCGCGCCGGCAAGTCGCCGATCCGCACCGTGAGGGATGAGGAAGTCGCCGAGGCGAACGCCACAGGCCGGTTCCAGCCGGAAACCGATTTCGGCAAGATGGCCGGCGCCGACTTGATCATCATCTGCGTGCCGACGCCGCTGACGCGCAATCGCGAACCCGATCTAAGCTATATCGAGAGCAGCGTCGAAGAGATCGCCAAGATTCTGAAGCCGGGCCAGCTTGTCGTGCTCGAATCCACGACCTGGCCGGGCACTACCCAGCAGATCGTGAAGCCGATCCTGGAGAAGACCGGCATGAAGGCTGACAAGGACTTCTTCCTCGCCTACTCGCCCGAACGGGAAGATCCGGGCAATTCGGTCTACACAACCAAGAAGATTCCACGCGTGGTTGGCGCCGCCGCCAAAGAGGCGCAGGATCTGGCGGCTGCCTTCTATGGTCGCATCGTCGACAAGGTCGTGTGCGTTTCCTCGACGGAAACCGCGGAGGCCGTAAAGCTGACGGAAAACATCTTCCGCTCGGTGAACATCGCGCTCGTCAACGAGCTGAAGATGATTTTCACCCGTTTCGGCATCGACACCCATGAGGTGATCGACGCCGCTTCGTCGAAGCCTTTCGGCTTCATGCCGTTCTATCCGGGCCCCGGTGTCGGCGGCCACTGCATTCCCGTCGATCCCTTCTACCTAACGTGGAAAGCCCGTGAGGTGGAGCTGCCGACGCGTTTCATCGAGCTGGCTGGCGAGATCAATCTCTATATGCCGCGCTATGCTATTGAAGTCCTCACCGAGGCTCTGAGCCGCCGGCTGCAAAAGGGGCTGCACGGCGCAAAAATCCTGCTGCTCGGCCTGGCGTTCAAGAAGAACATCGAGGACGTGCGAGAAAGCCCTGCCCTGCGCGTATTCGAACTGCTCAAGGAAAAGGGTGCGACTGTCTCGTTCTACGATCCCTTCGTGGACGTGCTGCCGACCTTCCATATGCCGGAAGCGATCGCGGGTGAGAAATCGATTGTGTGGGACAAGCCGAAGCTGAAAGGCTTTGACGCCGCCGTAATCCTGACCGACCACGACGACATCGACTATGCCGCTGTGGCATCGGAGGTTCCCGTGATCGTGGACACGCGCAATGCAATGGCCCGTCGGAATTTGGTGTCGGATAAGATATTCGCAGCCTAAAGGCTCCAAACTCTGCTCGATGACAGAACGCCTTCTTCGCCGATGCGCTTCGGTCGGTGAAACGTCAGGTGTTATTCGACAGAACCACCAATGTTGCGAGCGAGACCGCGACCTGACTGAAGATCGATGTCACGTCCACAAGAACCTGGCGGATAGAAACGGGCGACAGATCACGCGGAACAACGATCGTGCTTCCCGGCGGAATGTTCGTCTCGTCAAGATTGAACCAGCCGGAACTCAGCTTTCGCGCTGTGCCATCCGGCAACACCACAAAGGCCAACGATTTGTCGGCGAAATCATTATATCCGCCCACGCGCTCCACATAGTCCGACGGCGTCATCTTGGGTGAATACGGCACCGTACCTGGCTGCAACACCTGCCCCAAAATTGTGACGGTGCTTGGACGTTGGGGGATATAGATAACGTCACCTGGCTCGAGAAGAGGATCCTTCTGCGGGTTGGCCACAAGTTGGACGGGATCGGCGATGATCGAGATACGGCCCAGCGGCTTCGCATTGCGCAAATCGGTGATGAGCGCCGTGACGCCCGCCACCGAAATCGGCGTTGAGCCGAGCGTCGAGCCGGTAGACAAAAGCATGTTCTGCATTTCGTCGGCGGCGCGCTTGTAACCTTCCTGTTCGATCGCGGCCACGGATTTTCGTAGAAACACCGTGCCATACGGATAGGCCACGTCGGAAAGGCCGCCAGCGCGTAGCAGCAATTCCGAAAGCCGTTCCCCCTTCTCAATGCGGTAGTTGCCGGGCGAACGAACCTCCCCTTGTAGCGTTACCGAGCCGTTGCCTACCGTCGCATAGACTTGGCTGAAGCGGATTTCGTCGTGTGGCTTTACGAGGTAGCTGGAAAGGCCTGATTGTCGTAAAGGAAGCAACTGGCGCGTCGTATGAGAGCTCCCGGCGGTAACGTCTACAGTCGTCGAAATCACTTCGACACCGCTCTCATCCGCCCAGCCGGAGGTGCCGCCCGCGGCGGCGACCAGCGATTGAAGATCGACATCGGGACCAACGAGATAGTCGCCCGCGCCGCGCACAGCGCCGCTTATGGTCGCCTGATGATCGATAAGGAAATGCATCAGAACGAGCGGATCGATTTTCAACTGCTTGGCGAAATCACCGAACGTTCTGGCTTCGCGATTGGACGCGATTTGCCCCGGCCGCAGCTCTTGGTCCTCGTAGTTCTGGGCGAGCAGCATATCGGGCGAGATTCCGAGCAGGGCGTTTTCCTGCCCGGGCTGGGCCGTCGTCCCATTGGCCGGCGTTGTGCCCGCCTGTTGCGACGTTTGATTTGCCTTCGGATCGACGAGAATGCCCCCCTCACCCAACACCATGCTTGAAAGCTCCGCCACATCCTGGCGCTCATCTTTCAAACCGCCGTTCTGGCGTAAAAACCAAGGCGTACTTTGCAAAAGTCCGGAATCCGCCGCTTGAGCGGTGGAAAGAAGTTGAGAAGGCAACGGTTGCGGGTTCGCAGCGGTGCCTTGCGACGCATCCGATCTTTCGGACGAAGCCGGCGCGCGCGCGAGTTCTTCCGCAGACGTCCGCCGTTCTTGGAATGCCCGAACCACAGCCGACAGAAGGCGCGATTCTCTCATCGAGATGACACGCACGATGTCGTCGCCCTGCAATTCGACATTCTCCCGCCCCTTCACTACCGCCACCGGGGTAAAAGGAACCAATTCACGAAGGAGAGTGACTGAATCGCGCCGGGCAATAACGCCGAACAACGAATACGGATTACTTCCAAGCGCGCCGGGTTCTTTCAAAACCTCTGCAAGCGACGACGATTTCCCCAAGGAGTAACGACCGGCAAGCGGCGTGCCGCCGGATAGAGTCGCCTGACTTTCCGTCTCGCTCGCGCCCGGCTGAACAAAGAGAATTTCGCTGTCGCGGACGGTGCTGCCTTCAGTAACAGGAACTAGCTTAGTTCCGCCGTCATTTTCGATATGCAGAACCGACAGTCGATAGCGACCCCGAACCTCCGTGCCGCCGGCCAACTGCAAGGCGGAACGCGCAGTGATCGCACCCGTGCCGGGTGCCAGTTCATAAATGCCCGGGCGGCGTACCCAGCCTGTGATCGCAACGGTCCGTCCGAGCGCAGGAATCACAATCCTGTCGCCTTCAGTCAATTGCACGGATCGCGTGTGGCCGCGATCGGTTAGATATGCGTACAGATCCACAGGGATCGAGCGGCCATGCCTGATGATGTGTACATTGCGCAGGCTACCGGTTTTTTTTATGCCCCCGGAAAGCAAAATCGCGTCAGATGCCGTCGATAAGCCGTTCATCAGGCGGACGCCGGGATTGTTGACCTCACCGACAACAGCGACACTTACTTGGCGAAGCGCGCCTATTGTCACGAAGGCTTGCGTCGAGATGTAGGCCCGATGGATAGCGTCGAGTACATCGCGGCGAAAATCACCGAGAGTGCGCCCTGCTGCCATGATCGGACTGAGCCGCGGCAGAAGTACCCGCCCGTCGCGATCGACTGCTGCGCGGAATTCGCTGTTTTCCTGACCTCGAAGCGAGATGACAATTTCGTCACCCGGACCCAGCACGTAGTCGTCTTGTAACGCGCCCGATTGCGGCACGGGAATCTGGCCGGAAACACCAAACTGCTCGTACCCGAATTGGCGCAAGCGAACACCCGCGCGGTCCGACATGATTTGTTCCAACCGCGAAACGGGTAAAAAGACATTTTGGCCCGGTTGACCACCCTGCGCCTGATTCTGACCTTGCGTCTGCGGCGTCGTGTAAGGCTGCAAATATTGACCACCACCGCCGGGAAGCTGTCCGTTCGGAGAGTATCGATTGAGCAGGGATGGAATACCGCCGTTGCCTTGCTGCGTAGACTGCAGCAACTGATCGAGAAGAGACGTGTTGCCGGTGCTCTGCGCATCAGCCTGGAGCGCGCACGTTCCGGCGAAGATGAACAGCAGCGCAACAAATCGGAAAAGCCGCGAAAAGGCAGCCTTTCGGCCGCCCGCGCTGGACGAACCCGTCACTTTAACGTCCCGCATGATTTCCTCGACAAATTCCACACCCGGCCAGGTCACCCCTTAACACACCCTCTCAGTTTGAGTGAAGGCGTAGTTGCGCTAAGCGCCACGATTATTTGACCTTTTTAACCTCTTCCGGCAAGTTCCGGCCGTCAGCGAACAAGGGCGTTTCGGCGGAATGGCGAAGGGAGCGCATAGGCTTGCCCGGGCGGGTTTGCACGCCCGCTGGCAGCGAAAGCTACGCGCTTGTTCTGCGTGTGTCTTGACCGCGCTCCTCGCGATCGCCTCCACAACGCCGAGCGCCAGCGCGCGTACACTCGGCGTCGCCCCGCCCAACTCGGAGAATCTCTACGGTCAGGTCGGCCTGCTCGAAATGCCGAGCGCGCGCTTCATGCCCGATGGCGAAATCTCGATGACGGTTTCGACCACGCCAGCGATGGATCGATATGCACTCGGCTTTCAAGCCTTGCCCTGGCTGGAGGCAACCTTCCGATATGCGCGTATCGACACCTATCTGCCGAATTTCGACCTTTATGACCGCAGTCTGGGTTTCAAAATCCGGCTCAAACAGGAAGACGATTTCTGGCCCTCGATCGCGATCGGCGCGATGGACATTCTGGGTACCGGTGCGTTTGGCGCGGAATATCTCGTCGGTTCGAAACGGTTCGGGGATGTCGACACGACGTTCGGAATCGGTTGGCGCAGGTTCGGTGACACCGGCACGTTTGAAAATCCGCTTGCCCTGATTTTCCCGAGCTTCAAAACGATCGACACCAGTTTCGGCGTCGGTGGCGCTCCCGACTTGAAGCAGTTTTTCCATGGACCGCATGTCGGTGTCTTCGGCGGGCTTACATGGGACACGCCGATCGACGGATTGCGCCTGATCGGCGAGCTCAGCGGCGACAAATACACCGCCCAGACGGCAACCGGGAAAGTTCACATCCGTTCGCCACTGAACTTCGGCCTCTCCTATGAGCCGATGCCCGGCGTGCAGATTGGCGGAGGTTGGCTTTACGGCTCGCAGTTTGGCGTTCGCCTCACCATCCATTTCAATCCCATAACGAGCACACCCGGCCCGGCGATCGGCGCTGCGCCCGTTCCTTCGCAAATTCGATCTCCGGAAGAGCGCAAGGACGCGGTCCTGGGTCTGATCCAGGACACGACGCACTTCTACAGTAACGATCCCTTCGGAAAGCCAGCCCCGCAGATCGCGGCACTGCCGACCGCGCCGATGGCACCGGTTACGCCGCAGCCCTCTCTCGCCGACAGCTTGTTCGAGAACGCCACCTATCGCCGCCTCGACGTCGAAAATGTGGAAAGCTTTGGCGACGATCTTCTCGTGGACGTGAAACATGGTGCCAAATCGCTTTCTTGTGGCGAGATGGATGCACTGTCGCGCGCTGCGCGGGCTGCGGGCTTTGACGAGATCGTGTTCTCGCGAGGAGAAAAAACCGTCACCATCTGCAAGACTCCTGTGGCCAGAAAAACTTTGGTTGCGCAATCGGTTGAGTCGCGGGATACGCAGAACGCCGGCGAGAGCATGATCGCCGATGCAGTGCCGACGCCGACCATTCCATCTCCCGAGGACGCCGCTCCAACGGCCACGGCGGATGTTGCGGACCTGAGAAGCAGGATCATCCAATCTGCGAAAGATCAGGGGCTGGAAGTCACTGCGCTCGCCATAGAAGATCGCCGCATCAAGCTGGCATTCATCAACAAGACCTATCTCAACAACACCGAGGCAATGGGACGTTTGCTGCGCATATTGATGGCCGATGCGCCTTCTGCAGTCGAAGAATTCCGGCTTGTCGATGTAACGAACTTCCTGCCCACCAACGCCGTCACCCTGAGCCGCTCCGATGTTGAGCGCACCTTGAATCTCAATGGCTCGGCTTATGATCTATGGCCTCTGACCGAGGTGCGGCCCGTTTCGGAAAAAGAGGCGTTCCTGCATACGGACAACCTCATCGAATATCCCAAGTTCGATTACTCCGTGGCGCCCGGGTACCGTCAATCGCTGTTCGATCCGCAAAATCCCTTCGCCGTTCAGCTCTACGCGAATGCGATGGCAAGCGTGGCCTTCACGCCCAATATCAGCATCGACGGCGGGCTGGAGTACGACGTTTACAGCTCGATTTCGACAAATCGCAAAAGCGACAGCGTGCTTCCGCATGTCCGCTCCGATTTCGCTCTATACTACGAACACAAGGTCGGACTATCCGACCTCGAGGCGACCTATTTCAAGAAGTTGTCGCCCGACGTCTATTTCTATGGCCGAGCTGGATATCTGGAAGACATGTTTGCCGGCGCGGGCGGCGAGGTCTATTGGCAGCCACCGCATCAACGCTGGGCGTTGGGAGCCTCGCTCTACGGCGTGCAGCAGCGATCCTTCGACAGGCTCTTCGGACTACACAATTATCGCATTATCACTGGACACGTTGCGGCCTATTACGACTCTCCGTTCTACGGCTTGAACTTTGAGGTCCACGCCGGACGCTATCTTGCCGGCGATTACGGCGCGACGTTCCAGGTTACGCGCCGTTTCGACAGTGGCGTTGAAATCGGCGCTTATGCGACCTTTACAAATGTTCCCTTCTCGAAATTCGGCGAAGGATCCTTCGACAAGGGTATTATCATTCGCATCCCGGTGGGCGCCGTTGCGCCGCTTAACACACAAGCGGTCGCCCGATTGGACTTCTCGCCCGTTACCCGTGACGGTGGACAGCGCCTTTATGGGGAGGAGAGCCTTCACGATACACTGCGCAGATCGAGCGAAAACGAGATCATCACAAGTTGGGATTCGATCCTGGAGCCATGATGCCAAAAAATCTTCCATCGCTTTCGCGACGTGCACTTCTCCTGGCCGGGGCGGTCGCGCCCCTGGCAGGCTGCGAAATGCCGTATGGGCTCAATCTCGATACCGTCAAAACATCACTCGCCGTCAGCACCGGTCTGGAAAGCGCGCCCGGGATAACCCTGGAGCAGGCCAGTCAGATTCCATACGCCTCCATCGGATACCGCATCGGCGGATCGCAGGAATACATCCTCGTTCTCGCCTCAACGATCGCCGGCGACTTGCTCTGGACGGCTGCCGATCATCGCGCGCTTGTCACGGAAGGCGGCCGCATCACCCGGAGCGCAGGTTTCGAGTGGAATCTCGGCGAAACCAGCTTTGCGCAACCGGATCCCGTGCAGACAGGCTTGCAGCAGATGACCACAAACGTCCTGTTGGTGCGTAGCCTGGATCTTCGGGATATCGACCGCTTCGGCGTGAGCAGTCTCGATGTGCTCGAGGTTCATGAAGATTGCCGCTGCAAAGATCTGGATTGGACTTTCCAGAACATCTTTTGGGCAGATGTCAGCTCCGGCTTCATCTGGCGCTCGGTCCAGAATATCCATCCCAATCTCGACCCGTTGACGATCGAGGTCCTGCGTCCTCCAGGGTGAGGGTTTTGGCGGGCCCGAAAGCCCGCTGCCGCCACTTTTCAACGTTCAATCTTCATGCGAACCTTGCATGCAAGCGCCGGTTGGCGCGCCAGTCGGCGGAGGAGAGAATTCATGTCGAAGAAGATCGTTATTGCGATGATGGCGGGGGCCGCCCTGCTTGGTGCCACAAGCGTTGCGCTGGCAAGCCACGGCAAGGTGGGTCAATGGTCCGTCACCGTGACGATGGGCGGTGGCGAGAAATTCCCCGACATGTCCAAGATGCCTGCCGATACCAAGGCCCGCATGCAGGCGATGGGTATGACCTCCAACGGCAATTCCATGAGCATCCAGCATTGCATGACCGCGGAAGAAGTCGCGAATGACACGCTGACGACGCAGGACAAGACGTGCAAATTGTCCAACCAGAAGGTGACCGGTCACACCATGAGCGCCGACATGACGTGCTCCGGCCAGATAAACGGCACCGGTCACTTCAGCGTCACCTACGATTCCGATACGCACTATACGGGCGAGATGATCGTAAACGGCACGTCAAACGGCCAACCGGTTCATCACGATCAAAAGTTCGATGGCCGATGGGTGTCGGCGGTCTGCAAAGCGCCGCAATAGCGGCACGGCAAAACGAAATCGTTGTCAGATGCAGGACGGCGTGGTGCAGATTTGCCAGTGCCGTCCTTGCGCATCGAAGCCATCTGCCTTGCCGCCCGGAAGGCAGGCCTGATTGAAATTGCCCGTGCAGAAGGCGAAGCCCGACAGATTCACAATACTGGTCTCGCCCTGGCCCAATGGGATCACGGCGTAGCGTCCGCCCAATGCGTTGTAGGCGAATGAACCGCTCGCCTTGTTCATCTCGGCGCCGGTCGCAAAAGTGACCCGAGCCGCCGCCCATGGCGTGTACTGATCGCCGTTTTCAAAACGCACTTTCGCCGGCTGGACCCATTCCGCAGACGCGGGCCCCGCCAAAAAGACCAAGGCAAACATCGCGGTCGCAACTGTTTTTTTCATTGCTGATCTCCTCACGACGCCGCCGCGATAATATCGCTGGTCGAAACGCCCCGCCAGAACAAATAGTTCCAGGTCCCAGAGGATTAAACCGCGTCGGCAGTGCCGGCCAGCAAGGTGCGATAGGCAAAGGCCGTGGCCGCGCTCAGTGCGACCGCGCAGATCACATAGGTGATCGACAGGAGAAGCACGAGGCGAAAAAGCATCTGATGCAGGGCCCCGGTGAGTTCAGCAAGCGTGTGTATCGAACCCGACAAATGCACCATTCCCGCCGCACGCAGGACATACTCGCCCAGAAGATAGAAGAAGACACCGGGAAGAATGCAGATCAGGCCTATAACGAGCAATCGCCAGAATTCCGTCGATGATACTTCCCACGAACGCCCCACGATCTGTCCGCTTGTGCGATGAACGCCTACCGGGCCCACGAAGAAACCGATCCGGATTACGATCCAGATCAAGGCGAGGAAGATGAGCAGCTGACTCATATATCCCAGCAATGGGTCGTAGCCGAACCGCAGCAGCAAAATCCGTACGCCCTGCCCCCCCACGATAAGAATTCCGGCCACCACGACGAGCCGGAGCAAACCGGCATAAACCCGCCATTCCGGGAGCGCGATGTGAAAATACCGCCAGGCGGCATCGCGCGGTTTTTCGAAGACCAGTGAGATCACCGCCGTGGCGACGATGGCGTGAAGAAACAGAAGCGCCAGAAAGCCGCCGCCTGCCAGCGCCAGAACAAGGCTGGCGCTGCGCTGGTCGTGATCGACGAGAAAGCGGTCCAATTCGTTGATGTAGGCCAGCGCCAGAATATAGAGGATCACTCCTCCCGAGATCGCCGGAAGCAAAATGCGCTTCAGGATTTCCGCGGAATTTCGAAGGGAAAAGGCAAAAGATGCGCGGACCGTATCCACAATGGAGAGTGATGACATATCGATCCGGATTCCGCCTATCGAAGTTCCTGCCGGCGACGATCCGCAGCATCATGCGTGATCGCGACGACATTGCTGGGCGACACCACGACATCTTCCGCAGCGGCGGATGACGCCCTGCCGTCCGTGAGCCGCGCATAACTGAAATAAAATGCGGAGACCAGGGTTAGGCTCACCAGGGCGAATTTGGGTTCCAGTGTCGACAGCAACGACGTGGATGCGACCGCACCCGCATATGTCAGGAAGCCCTTGGTCCTTCCCATCTCGTCTTCGAGACGATGATGGATATGGTCGCGATCTCCTTCAAACGGAGAGCGTCCACGCAGCGGTCGCGTGATGAGCAGGCGCAGGCAATCAACGACGGGAACGAAAAACCACACGATCACCGTTTCGAGAGAGACTTCGCCGCGCGCATGCGCCAACGCGACCAGAAGACCGATGATGAACGTCACGCCATAGGTGCCGCAATCGCCCAGGAACAGCTTGCCGCGCAGATTGAATGCGAGAAACACGAGCGAAGCAAAGAAGAGAACAAGAGCTGCCGCCTGGCTCGTGCCCGTGCTGACCAGCACCAGACAGCCGGACCACACGGCGAACATGCTGCCGACGACGCCGTTCTGCCCGTCCGCCATGTTGACGGCGTTGACCAGGCCAACCGATGTCAGGACCATCAGCAGGCAGTAAGCAACAAGCGAAATCTTTGTGGGCGCGAAGCTGCCCCAGTTCAGCACTTTTGCGATGAATGCAGGTTCGAGCGCGAATGCGATTCCCAAAAACACGACCAGCGACAGCATGCGGGAAAGAGGAGTCGACTCCCGCTGATCGTCTGCGAAGCCGATCAGGCCGACGCCGAGCGCGCCGGACAACAGGGCGAACAGCAGCGGACGTTCCAACGGCGCTCCACTCCAGAGCATCCCGGCCAGCCAGGTGCTCAGCGCCAGCAGAATGGCGATGCCACCCACCTGCGGCGTGGGCGCGTGATGGCGTTTGCGGAACGCGTCAGGGTTGGCCATGACGCCGAGCCGCGTGCCGATGGCACGGGCATTCAGGCAGACAAGAGCTGCGGTCAACACCGAGACGAACAGGATAAGGCCTGAAAACGCCGGAAAGTCTGCGAACATCACCCCCCCATTCTGGCGAGACAGGCCCCGCTGCATGGCTTGGGAACCAGGCGCGCAGGTTACGCGAAGTCTCGCGCCCGATCCAGACATCAGGGTAGACGAAGGACGACGCTAAAATATTAACCCCGTGACGGCTTACACCGACTCCAGCACAGCCTCGATAATCCGGTCCTGGGTCGCCTCATCCAGATAGGGATGCATCGGCAGGCTGATCACGCTCTGGCTGAGCTTCTCGCTCACCGGCGTGGGCGCGCTTGGAAAGTGTTTGTAGCCCTTCTGCGTGGAAAGCGGGATCGGGTAATAGACGGCTGTAGGGACGCCTTTCGCCTTCAGTGCCGCGGCCAGCTTGCCGCGATCGGGAACCTGAAGGGTGTATTGCGCCCAGGTGGATTGCGCACCATCAATCACATGCGGCACCCGAATGCTGTTCGACGCGCCCAGCTTGCGATTGTAACGCTGGGCAACCTTCTCGCGCATTTCGATCTCTTCCGGAAAAATATTCAGCTTCTCGAGAAGAATCGCAGCCTGGATCGTGTCGAGCCGCGAGTTTACCCCGATGCGTACGTTTTCGTACTTATCCGAACCCTGTCCATGAACACGGATCGAGCGCAACAACGCGGCAAGGTTGTCGTCATTGGTGAAGCACGCGCCACCGTCGCCGTAGCAACCCAGCGGCTTCGCCGGGAAGAAGCTGGTCGTCGCCGCATCGCCGATGCCGCCGGCGACCCGCCCGTTGAGCTTGCCGCCGAAGCCTTGCGCCGAATCGCAGAGCAGGAGCAGCTTCTCGCGCGTGCAGATTGCTTCGATCTTCTTGTAGTCGGCGGGCTGGCCGAACAGATCGACCGGCATCACGACGCGCGGCTTCAGCTTGCCGTCGCGCTTGACCATCGCGATGGCCGCTTCGAGGCTCGCCGGATCGATATTGTACGTGTCTTCCAGAACATCGACGAAGACCGGCGACGCACCGACCAACGCGACCACTTCGGCAGACGCCGCGAAGGTGAAGGCGGGAACGAACACCGCATCGCCCGGCCCGATATCCCATGCGCGCAGAATGATCATCAGCGCGTCGGTTCCGTTCGCGCAGGTGACGGTGTGCTTCACACCGGCAAATTCCGACAACCGCTTCTCGAGTTCGATGACCTGCGGGCCAAGAATGTACTTGCCGTCCGAGACAGCCTTGAGCACGGCAGGGAACCGCCCCAAGACGCGCAACCCTTTTGGACGCACCAAATATTGCGGAATACGACGCTTTAACTAGTGAAAATCGCGAGATTTGGGGACCACGCGAACATTGCGCGGATGACGATTCAGGTGCTTGGCGGCCTGCGACCGGAAGGACGGCGCCTCGATATCGTCTTCGGAAAGCCGTTCCAGCTCCGCCGTCCGGTCGATGATCCGTTCGGCGACCAGGTGGACGACATCCTCCTTGCTCCGCTGCACCATGCCTTCCACAACCAGCAAGCGTCCGCTCATGATCTCACGGCGGAACTCTTTCACCAGCTTAGGCCAGACCACGACATTGGCGATGCCCGTTTCGTCGCTGAGGGTGATGAAGACGACACCGGCGTCGCCTGGCATCTGGCGTGTCAGAACGATGCCGGCGCAACGGACCTTCTCACCGTCGCGCGAAACGGGGAATGGATGATCAGCCGGGCTTGAAATATACCGGCAATCGTCGATGCCTTCCTTGCGGAACAGATCGCGCAAGAAGGCCATCAGATGTGCGCGCAGCGAGAAACGCTGCATCTGGTAATCCGCCAGAACGTGTTCGCTAAGCGGCATTGTGGGCAGCGCCGCGATCTCTTCCTCCGGCTGCTCTTCGACATATTGTGCGGCGAAAAGGGGTAACGTCTCGGTATCCGCGAGCCGCCGCACCTCCCAAAGGATTTCGCGCCGATCCTTGTTCAAAGATTGGAAGCAATCGGCTTCCGCCAGAATGATCATCGCGCGCTTGGGCAACCGTGCTTTGCGCGCAAGGCTTTCGATCCCGCTAAACCGATTGCCGCGCGCGCCTACAAGAATCTTGCACCACTTTTCGCTAAACCCGTCGATCTGGCGAAATCCGAGACGTAAAGCCAAGCCGTGAGGAGAATGCTCGAGCGTATTGTCCCACTCGCTGTCATTTACATCCACGGGAAGGAAACTCGCGGCATGGCTTTCGGGGAAACCATAAGAACCAAAACCTTCGATCTGCTTGAAGCAGCGCTCCGCAAAATCCTGCTCATATCCGCGCTCGACCATGCGACCGACAAACTTGTCCCGGAAGGTATTGATGGTGCCGAGATTGCGGAATGTCGCCATGGCGCGGCGCAACCCGTTCGCCTCCGACGGCGAAAACTTCGCCGCAACCATCGCCAGCTTCATCGCCTGTTCCTGGAACAACGGAATGCCAAGGGTCTTGTTCAAGACACCGTGCAACTCGTTTGGATCGCCGTCCTTTGGCGAGGGGTAATCCACCGGCTCTTCGCCTGCCCGTCGGCGCATATAAGGATGGACCATGCCCCCTTGGATCGGACCCGGACGTACAATCGCCACTTCAATGACGAGATCATACAGATTTTTCGGCTTCATTCTTGGAAGCATGCTCATCTGTGCGCGGCTTTCGACCTGGAACACACCGATGGCGTCAGCCTTCTGCAGCATCTCATACACAGCCGGATCGACCGCCTGCATATTAAGAGCGAGCGTTTTGTTTTCGTGCGTTTGAACGAGATCGAACGCCTTGCGGATGCAGGTGAGCATGCCAAGCGCCAGCACATCGACCTTCATCATGCGCACGGCGTCGATGTCGTCCTTGTCCCATTCGATGAAGTGACGATCCTCCATCGTGGCGGGGCTGACGGGAACGAATTCATCCAACCGGTCATCGGTCAGCACGAACCCGCCGACATGTTGCGAAAGGTGGCGCGGGAAGCCTATCAATTCGTTCGCGACTTTCACGGCACGCGCGATGAGCACATTGAACGGATTGTGCTGGCCCTGCCGCACCTGCGCTTCGCTAAGATTACTGCCCCAACTTCCCCACACGCCGCTGGCGAGGTCGGCGGCGATGTCTTCCGTCAGGCCGAAGACTTTGCAAGTTTCGCGAATGGCGCTGCGCGGGCGATAGTGGATGACAGTGGCGGCCAGCGCGGCACGATGATGACCGTAACGGCGGTAAACATACTGGATGACTTCTTCGCGCCGCTCATGCTCGAAATCGACGTCGATATCCGGCGGCTCCTTGCGCTCCTCGCTGACGAAACGCTCGAACAGAAGATCCATTTGCACCGGATCGATGGACGTGATGCCGAGCATGTAGCAGACGGCGGAATTCGCGGCGGACCCGCGGCCCTGACAAAGGATCGGTGGCACGCCTTCCTTTTTTATTCCTTCCCGCGCGAAAGAGACGATGTCATGGACAGTGAGGAAATATTCGGCAATCTCCAATTTGCGGATGAGTTCCAGCTCCTTTTTCAGGATTTTCCGGACCTCATCGGAAACGACGCCGTGATAGCGGCGCAACGCGCCTTCCCATGAAAGATCTTCGAGATGCTGCTGCGCCGTCTTTCCGGGCGGCACGGGTTCGTGTGGATAATTGTATTTGAGATCTTCGAGCGTGAAGGCGATGCGGTTCGCGAACCGGATGGTTTCCGCCATCGCTTCCGGCGCAGCTGCGAACAGAGCGGTCATCTCCACCGGTGTCTTCAGGTGACGTTCGCCGTTCGCTTCCAGCAAGCGGCCCGCTTCATTCAGCGTGACGCCTTTGCGGATGCAGGTGACGACATCCTGCAGCTCACGGCGTTCGGCGATGTGATAGAGAGCGTCGTTGGTGGCGATGAGCGGCACGCCCGCGCGACGCGCGATCTGCTTCCATTTTAGAAGACGGCGTTGATCATCGCCGCGATGGGGCATGGAAACGCCAAGCCATATACGGCCGGGGGCGATCGCGGCCAATTTCCCAACAAGAACCTGGACTTCCTCGAAACTACACTGCGTATTTGTTTTATACTTTTCGAGGGATACCCCCCCTACCCCCTCATCCTTCAGGGCTAAGTCCTTGTTCCAGAATCGTTTTGGCGGCGCCGTGTCGATCACCGTGCGGCTGGGATGGGGCGGCATCACCACCAGCAGCAAGCCGTCCTGCCATTTGAGCAGATCATCGAGGGTGAGCAGACACTCGCCCTTCGGCGCGCGCAGCTTTCCCGCGCTCAGCAGGCGACAGAGACGGCCATAGGCTTTGCGATCCGTCGGATAGGCGAGAATGTCCGGCGTGCCATCCACGAAGACGAGACGGCAACCGACGAGCTGCTTCGTGACCGGCTCGCCTTTCTCCCCCTGGGATGCGAGGCACCGCGCAAGAACGAGAAATTCGTCGTGACGCCGATTTCCGCATAGGCAGTCATGCGAACATCCCATGCAGATACCAGCGCGGATTTCCCGTCTCGCGCAGATAAAGGCCGTCGCGGTAAAGCCAGAAGCGGTTGCCGTTGGAATCCTCTACGCGGAAATAATCACGCGTCGGTTGCGGCGACAGATGCCGCCACCATTCCATCGCGATACGCTCCGGCCCTTCCACCAGCACGACATCGTGCTGAACACGCCGCCAGCGGAAACGGCGCGGCGGACTGGAGGGAACGGCAGCGATGGTTTCGACTTCCTCAGGCTTGGCGAGAAGACGAAGCGGGCGACGCGGAGCTTCCGCAGAGCAGCGCATGCTCGCCCAGGAAGATTTCGTGCCGCGCGCTTCCTGCGCAGGCAATGCTGCACCGGCGGCTTCGGGGATATGCGTATCGTTCGGCCGAAAGGCGAGAACGCGGTGTGCGCCAAAGCGCGCGGAGAGGCGATCGACCAGAAAGCGGATTTCCCGCTCGGCATTGAGATCGGCATTGAAATCCGCAAGCGCGGATTCACACCGTTCCGCGCGGCTGGCAGACAGACGGATGAGATCGAAACCGAAACCCGGATCGAGCGGATCGGCCAATGCATCCAGCTTTTCACGGAACAGGCGTTCGATGATCTTGGGTTCGCGTGTGGGCGACCCGGTTTCCACGGCAATGCGTATGACGGCGCCATCGGCCCGGAAGAACGCCGCTTCCAGACGGCGCGCACCTTCGCCGCGCTGCTCCAGTGCATCGCAAAGCGTTTCGGCCAGTGACACCAGCGACGCACGGATCACCTCTTCGGTGGCGATAGGTTCGGGAAAATTCTGTTCCGTCCGGTAATCGGGAAGCGGAATGCGCGGTGAGATCGGCTTCTCGGTTTTGCCCAGCGCGGCTTCCAACGTGAAGACCATCGCAGAGCCGAAGCGTGCGGTGAGTTCGCGGCGGTCGCGGTTCGCCACCTGCCCTATCGTCTTCAGGCCCGCGCGCCGGAACGCGTGGGTGGTAACGGGATCGAGAAACAGCGCCTCGATGGGCAGCGGCGCGGCGACAGCCATTTCTTGGCCGGGAGTGACCACGAAGCCGTCGCGATGACGGGCACAGGCGCGCGCGGCCATCGACGTTCCGGCGAGCGCACCGCGCACCACGAAACCCTGGGCACGCAGCGCGCCCATGATGCGATCCAACAGCGCTTTCTCGCCGCCGAACAGATGCGTGGCACCGGTGACGTCGAGCAGCAGCGCACGCGGCGGATCGAGCGCGACGAACGGCGTGAAGCGGTCGCACCAGTCGGCGATGCGTTCCAGAAGCTTGTGGTCGGCACCGTCATTCGCCGCCATGACCTTGAGCTCAGGCAGCATGGCGCGGGCATTGGCGAGGGGCTGGCCGATGGAAAGACCAAGCGACGTCGCCTTGCGGTCGAGCGCGGAGAGACGCAGCGCGTTCTTCTCCTTAGTCACGACGACCAGCGGCGGGGCTTCACGCGGCGATTCCGCCGAAAGCGTGCGCGCTTGCCGTGCTTTCCAGCGGCGTTGCAGCCTATCGGTCGCCAGACGCGGAAACCACAGCGCGATGATGCGCCGCGATCCCGAAAGCGAGCTCCCGGAAGAGACCTTCATCGCAATTCCACTCCATAACCCAATGTCCCGTGCGCCCATGACGGTTGCGGACGAGATCTGTTTCGAAAACCGGCCGTCCCCAGTTTTCGTCTTCTTTCGATGACGCGGCCGTCCGCACCAACCAGCGCGTTTCCGCCGTGCTGGCTTCAGGCTTGGCGGCAAAGCGCTCGATCACAAGGGCGCCGAGCGCTGCGCAGGTGAGCGCGTCGGATGCTGCCTTGATCGCATCGTCCGCATGCGCGGTGCAGACGAGAAGAAGCTGCGACGGATCGATTCCAAGTTCGAGAAAACCTGTGGCGGAGAGTTCACCGAATTCCACTGCCGAAAAATCCTGCCGGATCCAGAGAATCTTCTTTTTTCCCGCCACGCGCGCCGCAAGACCGGCGGCGAAAGCGGTGGCGGAGGTTTCGGAATTCGTCGCGGCATAGATTTCATGCAGCGCGCCGCGCGCAAGCCCGCCTTTTAGAACCGCGTCAGCCGATGCGAAGCCCAGCGGAACCCGCGCATTGCTGACCAGCGTTTCGAGACCGGCGCTGGCAAGCGTGGCGCGAAGGTTTGCGAGTTTTTCCGCTGTGCCGACCATGTCGGTTCACGCCGCGCGCCCTGAACGGCCCATCGGCGCATCCATTCGCTTCATGCAGCTTTCCGACAGCGGGCAAGCATTGCAGCTCGTTTGGAATGCCTTGCAGGTATTCTGACCGAGGCGCTTCAGATGCCAGTGGAATTCATAAAGATCCTCGGCGCTCATATCGCCGGCCGCTTGCATCACCGCGTCATAGACATCTTCGGTCTCGGCATTTGGCTTCACAAAACCGAAGCGGCGCATGATGCGAATGATATGGGTATCGACGACGAAGCTGCGCTTCCTGAGCGCACTGAAATTCAATGTGGCGGCGGAGATCTTGCGGCCCACACCACGAATCTGCTCCAGCCAGAGCAGTGCCGCGTCGACATCCAGATCGGCGAGAAACTCCAGATCGACAGCGCCGGCACGGGTGCGGATATGGAGCAGCGCATCCTTCAGCTCCCGCGCTTTCTTGTCGGCGAACTGGACACCTTCCAGCGCCGCCTCGATCTCGGCCACAGGCGCATCCGCCAAGGCCTCGGGGCCGCTGAAGCGGTCCAGGAGACGCGTGAAGGCCCGGCCGGACTGCCAGTCCATTGTCCGGCTGGAGATGAAGCTGCGGATGAACTGGTTGATGGGGCTGACGCGAAACGCGGCACGCTCCCGCCCGAAGGCGATCTTGAGACGGTCCCGGATGGACCGAAGGTCAGCCGATTGGCCGAAAAAGAGGTTCGGTTGCATGAAAGGAGATTAGAACAAATAAAGAACAAATGTCAAGAACCTACAATCAACCGCCTTAGAAGTCATTTCAAATCAATGGCTTGCTACAAAAATGCCGCCCGCACAAAGGCGGGCGGCATCAGGAGCAACTTCCAAGCGGAAGCGCTAGGGAACTTCGAGGTAGAACAGGAGCGAGACCGTTATGCTCGCTGCGCACAGTCATCGCCATTTTCACTCTGCCTTGCCGGAAGCGCCTGCCCCATGCGGGCCATGATTGTGCCAGCCGCCATGTCCTTGCGGGCCACCCATGCGATCGCCGCGATCGAAGACTTGCCTCTGCTCCGGCGACAGCGAGTCATAGAGCGCTTTCAGCGATGGCTGTTCTGCCGTCAGATCGGCCAAGCGGTTCTGCAGCATCTCCTGCATGCGCGCCTGACGCTCAATCACATTATGATCGTGCATGCCGCCCATATGGGGCTACCGCGCGAGGCACGCGCTTTCGCGCGCCTTAGCGGAACCGAGCAACGTCTGTCTCCAGCCATCGAACAAAGGCTGCTGCGTATCATTGAGCGAAAGCTTCGCTTCGATATAGGCCACACGCCTGACATTGTGCGCGTAACGGTCGGTGCACATCTGCTTGTGCCAATCGGCGGGATCGAAATTCCCCGCCGCAAACCGTTGTGGGCGATTCGCCGCCAGAACATGCGTTGCCGCGCCAATGGCAAACAATGCACTGCTGACGCAAGCTCTAATAAGAGTTTTACCAAGGGACATAACCTTTACCTCTGAGCTACACCT
>SMFH01000044.1_pt1 | contig 18567 bp, 10 predicted proteins | sample 2456121 | NCBI WGS metagenome assembly SMFH01 (sample SAMN10132613, study PRJNA489261) | soil metagenome | isolation source: day120 antibiotic-silty clay loam soil | place: USA
ATCAGCAAATTTAAATTTTATCGATAAGCGTTGATTAATAAGCTCTGCCAATTTAATTAAGAAATGAACACTCGTCGTCTTGTGGGAAACAAGATAATAAAACTCATAAACAGTATGATACAAAAAAAGCAAAAAGATACAATAGTCATTACTTAAATTAGAAAAAAAAAAAACAACTTTCCTTTTAAAAATCTGATCCGATAATATAACAGTCGACGCGCCAAAAAAAGTTAAAAAGTTATCAATTTCACCCTCAGTAATACACTTCAAATTTGAAAAAAAACGAGGAAACTTTTTATAACTACTTTTAAAATCAAACCAATTTGTTTTTATTCGCACAAATTGGTCCAAATCAACAAAAAAATACGATTCAACTTTTCTAAATAAATCGTATCTTTTCACCGTTACTGTATTCTGACAATTTTTTATTGAGGTCGGCCCCAAATTCTTCAGCAACCGAATCCTTCGCCTCTCAGCGAAATGAAATACGTAATTTTCATGTAATTCCTTATAAAAAAAAAAGTTATCCATAACTCATCTAGATAAAAAAATAAAAAAACTCTTAACACGTGAACAAAAACTGACAGGCCTTACCGCGACTTGAACACGGACCTATGCATTCGAAGCGCACTGCTCTACCTTTAAGCTATAAGGCCTGTACTTATAGCAACTACTGACAACAGGACTCGAACCTGCACTTTCGTATGAAAATTGGAGCCTAAATCCAACGCGTCTACCAGTTCCGCCACGTCATATTGAAAAAAAAATTAACTTCTATTATATCACATTAAAATAAAAAACCTAAATATTTTTCTATTCCCATAAAAATAAACAAAACCCTTATTTAAAATTCGCCTGACAAACAAAAAAAAGCAACAACCGGGATCATGGTTTGTAATTATACCCTATATATATAAAGGTCATGGCACAAGTAATTAAGAAAAGATGAAACGCCGCTATAAATAAGATATCATCAGATGACACCTCTCCTTCTCTCTTTTCCTTCTTCTCCTTCTTCTCCGGTGTTAACTCATCATCAACTGTTTCTTTAATATCAATTACCTCATTTTGACTTGCTATATGATCTGCCTGCTCTGCACACACCATATATTCATTTGTTCCTAAAGTTAAGTAATATACTGTAACTAAAACAATTACGAAAATAATTGCCAATTTAATCGATTTCAATTTTTTATTTTTCATTGCAAATATTGTTAATATATTATTAAATATCATTCTTTATAAAACCCACATTTTTAGTATTTACTACGTATACACGTAGATTCGTACTGTTCAAAAAAACACACATTCCACCATAAAAATAACACCCTAAAACTTAGATGACCACTAACAAAAAAAAAACAAATAGCAATTTACGTCATTACAATTTACATACGTAAGTAACACCCATCGATTTTTCCTCCACTAATCCTCAATCAGAATTAAAAAACAAATCTTACTTTGTATTTCTAAACTTCCCTAACCATACAACAATTAATTACCCATATATGTTACCACGGGCTCCCTGTTATAACATCTAATACTGCACCAACAGATGCAATTACAAACAACCAAAACAGGTCATCTAAAATCGAAGCCAACATTGCCTCCCTCCATTTTTTCTCTAAATCCTCATCTGGATTTGCCCCTCGCTGATCCGAATCAAATTGCATCTAGATCAGTCCCCACAAAATAAATTAACGCAAACGCTATCCCAAAAATAACTATAAAAAAACAACTTAATTTAAAACGTTTCATATTCACAGAATACCGCATATGTAACAACAAATTTTCTACTTCTTCTTTGGAACATCAGGTGGAAAAAAAAGTCCTCCGTTATAATTATAACAAATAAACACTAAAAACACTAATGCTAAACCGGCAAGTAAAACCTCACTGTCGAAAGTAAGTGGAGCTTCCCCACGCATTTTTCTATATGAGCGCTGATTCCTACCAGACGAGTTACCACTACCATAATTATCCAACTGACTACTTTGATCAAATTGTTCAGCATAAGCTACACACCCATCAGCTTCCAATGTTAAATAATAATATACTATAAACAATGTAGCCGCGAAAACAACAACAGACAAATTTGCCTTAATAAAAGGCATAATAAGGTAACAATAATACTTAATGGCGGCCAATAACTGCATAAAAGGTGACTGTTGCTTTTTCACAACAGTCAGAAAAGAAACATTACACTTACTCAATTGACAACTAACTACCTTTACCATCCCAACCAAAAGAACAAAAAAACGATCACATATATATAATATTAAATACATCCCTTTATAACCAATAATATCAGACATATACTTCCTACCTTGTTACGACTTCGCCCCAATCAGTAGTCTAGGTTTCGTAGTGCTACACAAAAAAAATCCATATAACAAAAAATCTTACTTATTCCAAACCACCTTTCATGGCGTGACGGGCGGTCTGTACTAGATTCGAGAACTAATTCACCGTAACGTACTAATTCACGATTACTAGCGATTCCAACTTCATGCTCCCGAGTTACAGAGAACAATTCGTACTTAGGCTACTTTTAAGGTTTTACTAAGAATCACTTCCTTGTCTCCCTTTGTCATAACCATTGTAACACGTGTGTAGCCCAAATCATAAAGACCATACAGACTTGACATCCTCCTCACCTTCCTCCTACCGTTAGTAGGCTATCAATATAAAAAAATTATATTTGAGGGTTGCGCTTGTTAAAGGAATTAACCAAACATTTCACAACACAAGCTGACGACAGCCATGCAGTACCTGAACAGAAAAGAAATACAATTTAAAACATTATAAATTCAACTTTTAAACTTCACAACAAAAGTGCAAATACATTTTCTGCCTAGATTTGGTAAGATTTTGCGTGTTATTTCGAATTAAACCACATGTTCCACCGCTTGAACGAATCTCAGCCAATTTCTTTGATTTTCAGCCTTGCGACCGTACTAATCAGGCGGAATGCTTAACGCGTTAGCTAAAACACTGATATATTCACAATTAATAATATCAACATTGAGCATTCATAGTTGAAGGCATGGACTACCAGGGTATCTAATCCTGTTTGATACCCATGCTTTAGTGTCTCAGCGTCAGTATATAATAGACAATCGCTTTCGCCTCCGATAGTCCCCAACAATATCACCGAATTTCACCTCTACACTGTGAGTACTATTATCTTCTTATACACTCTTAGTTCTACTGTATTAATCGACATATTAGATTACCATAACTTTTTGTCAAAAACAACGTAAAACAACCTACACACCCTTTACGCCCAGTAAAGATGAATAACGCCTGCCCCTCCCGTTTTACCGCGGCTGCTGGCACGAGATTAGCCGGGACTTTAATTTAGACTCGTCATTATCAAGCCTAATTAACAAACTTTACAAAATGTACCTTCCTCGTCTAAATAACATGGCTGGATCAAGCTTTCGCTCATTGTCCAAGATTCCACACTGCTGCCTTAAAATAAGTTCGGGTCTTATCTCAACCCCGATGTGATTGATCGTTCGCTAAAACCAATTAAGCATTAACGGCTTGGTGGGCTCTTGTCTCACCAACTACCTAAAACTAAAGTAAGCTTATAAATTTACGGGTAATTTTTACCCATTTTCTAGTTAATTATCCAATATTCATTTACAATAAACGCAAATTTGATTGATCAAATATGTAAATTCTTACTCATTACTCACCCGTACGCTACTCATAAAATTCTATGCGTTCAACTTGCATGTGTTAGGCCTGTTACCAGCGTTCATTCTGAGCCAGAATCAAACTCAACTTTTCGAATTATATAAAACTATGTTACAAATTCACAAACTTATTCCTTACCATAAAAATCTAAACAACACACGTAAACAAACTAAATTCAACAAATTAAACAAGACTTAAAAAAACAATCACTGTTTAAAAACTCCTACGTTTGAAAATGTATTTAACACTAATACCTCTTCCGAACCTTGTTTTATAGAAAATTTTGCCCTACGTGCAACTAAAGCCGACTTAATAAACATAGCGAAAAAAATAAACATACCAACTAACGACATGTAAGAACCCAAAGTACTTACAAAATTCCAATCCGCAAACACATCAGGATAATCAGGAATACGACGTGGCATTCCATACAAGCCTAAAAAATGCATAGGAAAAAAAGTTACATTTACTCCAATAAACGTAATCCAAAAATGAATTCGGCTAAGTATCACATCATAAGAAAAAAAAAACATTTTCTCAAACCAATAGTAAAAAGCCGCAAAAACACCAAATACTGCTCCCATCGACAATACGTAGTGAAAATGCGCAACAACGTAATAAGTATCATGTAAGGCAATATCCAACCCAGCATTCGCTAAAACAACCCCCGTCAATCCTCCAATAGTAAAAAGTACCAAGAAACCCAAAGCAAACAACAATTCTGTAGTATACTCTATCTTACCTCCCCAAATAGTTGCCAACCAACTAAAAATCTTTATACCTGTAGGAACAGCAATAATCATAGTTGCAGCCGTAAAATAAGCACGCGTATCAATATCCATACCAACTGTATACATATGATGCGCCCAAACAATAAAACCCAATACACCAATAGAAACCATGGCATAAACCATTCCTATGTAACCAAACACACGTTTGTTTGAAGACCCTTCAAGTACTTGACTGATAATACCAAAAGCAGGAACAATCAAGATATAAACTTCAGGGTGACCAAAAAACCAGAAAAGATGCTGGTATAAAATAGGATCTCCACCACCAGCCGGATCAAAAAATGTAGTATTAAAATTCCTATCCGTTAAAAGCATAGTTATAGCCCCAGCTAATACAGGTAAAGAAAATAACAATAAAAACGCAGTAACCAAAACTGCCCAAACATACAATGGAATATTATGCATTGACAAACCAGGATGACGCATATTAAAAACGGTCGTAATAAAATTAATTGCACCTAATAATGATGACAACCCGGAAATATGTAAACTAAAAATTGCCAAATCTACTGCTGGACCAGAATGAGCTTGAATACTAGCCAGTGGTGGATAAAGAGTCCACCCTGTACCAGCTCCCATTTCAACAAATGTTGATAAAATTAATAATAACAAAGAAAATGGCAACAACCAAAAACTAATATTATTTAATCGTGGAAATGCCATATCGGGTGCACCCAACATAGTTGGAATAAATATATTACCGTACGCACCAATTAATACAGGCATCACCATAAAAAAAATCATAACAAATGCATGACTAGTAACTACAACATTATACCATTGGTAATCTCCCAAAAAAATCCCAGTACCAGGATATAAAAGTTCTAAACGAATTAATATAGAAAAAAATGTACCAATTACACCTGCTATCGCCCCAAAATATAAATACAATAAGCCGATATCTTTATGATTAGTAGAAAAAAACCATCGAAACACAAACGCCCGTACTGACGCAATAAATGCGGCAGGCCACTGCAAAAAAAGCCAACTTTCTTTTATAAATACCCACAAATTTTGATATTTTTCAATCAATGAACCAAAAAAAGAAAAAAATTGCATATACAAAAAGATAAAAAAAATATTAAAATTTACCCACTATCAGAATTGAACTGATACCTTAAAAAAAAAGATTGGATTTTAAGTCCAACGCGTCTACCAGTTCCGCCAAGTGTAAAATTCCCGTAAAAATAAAAATAATCAAGCAAATCAAAAAAAAACACCTATGAGTCTAGCAGGATTTGAACCTACATCTCGACCGTTATGAGCGGTGTGTTCTAAACCCTTAAACTATAGACATATAACAATTTCCTTATTATTAAATCTTCAACTTTATAAAATAACCTACTCTCTGTATTTACTTAAAAAAAAGGAAGAGAGCGGAATCGAACCAACTACCCCCAGATTATGAGCCTGGTGAACTACCCTTATTCTACTCTTCTAACACATGAAATGTAATAAGCACAACTGAAAATGGACCCGACAAGAATCGAACTTGTAACCTCTGCTTGCAAGGCAAATATTTTACCAATTAAACTACGAGCCAATCATTGTACTTATGGGGGGAAGTGGAATTGAACCACTACCTCAGTGTTTGCAATACCACGCACTACCGTTATGCTACTTGAACCCCGTAACCAACTGTTGGAGGTAAGCATCGAACTTACACTTTTAGCTTATGAGACTAACGAACTTGCCAAATTATTCTACTCCAGCACAAAAACTAAATGTACTTATTAGAGACGCAAGGAATCGAACCTTGATCAACGGTTTAAAAGACCGCTGCTTTGCCGTTAAGCTACGTCAAAACTATAATATGAAATAGACACTCTTCTACAAAAAAAAAAAACTAAGGAACAAATTATTTCTAACGGAAACAAACAGTACCGAATAAAAAAAACCAGGCAACAACCCTGTTAGAAAAACCGGAAAAACCAACAACCACACCCCAACAGCCTCACGAAAAGTCAAATCAATATTGTAACTTAAATTGCTAGGGAATTGTCCAAAGAAAACCTTAGCATAAAACCATAGATTGAAAGCTAAAACAAAAATTGTTCCCACTAATATTAAAACAGTTACGTAAGTATTCAATTCAAAAACAGCTAACAGTATAGTTAGTTCCGAGATAAAATTAACAGTACCAGGAAATCCAATATTACCCAAAACCAGTAAAAACATAAAGAACCCTAAAAGAGGGTTGATTTGAATAATACCACCAAAATAAGGCAACAACCGCGACTTATAACGATCATATAAAAGACCAATCAACAGGAAAAGACCCCCTGAAACAAAACCATGAGCAACCATCAAAACTACTGAACCATACAGACCCTCAGAAGTCAAAGACGTCAGCCCAAGTATAACAAAAGCCATGTGACCAATAGACGAGTACGCAATAATTTTTTTTAAATCAAATTGACGTAAAGCAATAATTGAAGTATAATACAAACCTACAATACAAAACAAATATAATGCGGGACGAAAATAATACAACCCTTCTGGAAACAACACGTTATTAAACCGAATCAACCCATAAGGACCCAACTTCAACAAAACCCCGGCCAGCATTATCGAACCGACTGTAGGGGCCTCCGAATGTGCATCTGGTAACCAAGTATGAAAAGGAAACAATGGAACCTTTACAGCAAACGCCACGAAAAAAGCTAACCACAAAAAAATTTGCTCCCTAATAGAAAAATCCAAGTTTAACAACTCAAAGTAGTTAAAAGTCCCATACGTGTAACCAACGTACAATAAGGCAAAAAACAAAAAAAACGAGCCAAAAATTGTGTAAAGAGCAAACTTATAAGCCGCTACAACACGTTGTTTTTGACGAGAACCCCAAATTCCAATAATTAACATCATCGGGATAACAACCAACTCAAAAAAAAGGTAAAATAACAATAAATCATAAACAATAAAAACATTGATGGACGCAAAACTCACCAAAAACAATAAACTCGATAATTCTGGGAAACGATCAACATTCCATGCCGAAATCAAACAAACTATAAGCAAATAAGCTGTCAATATAATCATCAACAAAGAAATACCATCGATACAAATCACATAGTTCAAATTTATACCAAAAAACTCGTATAAATTTAACAACGGAATCGAGTAAACCTCAAAAAAACTAACACCGGTCTCACACACAAAACCATTATACCAGATGCTAAGACCAATAACTGCATAAAAGAGGACAAATGAAGCACCTAATGCTAATTTCCTCATTTTATCCAATGAAAACCGGTCTCTTAAGAAATACAAAAACAAAGCGACGAAAAAAAAACTCCAAGTTACAACTAATAACATACCAAATGATTATTACTACTCCACAAATAAAAAAAAGCCAAATAACAAACTACCTAGTAAAACAAAACAAGAACTCACCTCACCAAATACCAAAACCAGCAATTCCTTATTTTGGTGGAGGCGGAGGCGACGAAGGAGGCATATGGGCAATCGTATTAAAGATTACCATCCAACAAAAAACAAAAACAAAAACATTTAACGCAAACGCATGATCTTTAACAAATTTTTGAAATTCAGGACTTTTTTCGCGCTCTTGCGCGAAATGTCGAGCTTCCTCCGCCGTTTTAATTTGATGATCAAGTTTCGCATTTACTTTTCTAATATGCTTTTCTTGATCCGAAAGCTCGTCCTTATTATAAACGTGACTCGAATCAAACCCATTAACAGTTTGAAAAAAATTTTGAGTGCTCTCAAAATTTCCCAACATAAACTTAACCAATTCCTCATTAAATATAAAAAAAAACGTACACAAACTTATAAAAATTGCAAGTAAAAAAAAAAAATTTTTCTTTTTCAAAAAGGTTACTAAAAGTTTAGAATGGTTACAAAAATTTTTTATTAAATGTGTTACACAACTTTTCAATTTCGAAAAAATTAACATGTTTTATAATTATAAAATAACAATAAATAAAAATACCAAAACAAACCTAAAAACACAAACTCATCTTTAAACCTATAAAAGATCGGTTTTGAAGAGAGTCGAACTCTTACAACTAGTTTCGCAAACTATTACTCTACCAATTAAGCTACAAAACTCAAGCAATTCATAATATATATATATCAACTAAACAATTTATAACAAAATTTCAAAGACTTTTTTCATGTTTTTAATGTAGAAAGGAAACAAAAATAATCAATTTTTCTAAAAAAATTATTATTCTCAACACCACCCCTTTTCGTTTTTAATCCCCTAACTCACTAAATATTTTTAAATTCCATACATCATAATCTTTTGTTATAAAGTTGTTTAAAAAATAATATACATTAACTTGAGAATTCTTCGACAACTATAAAGGGAGTAGGATTCGAACCTACGAACCAATCGGAATAGATTTACAGTCTACCGCCTTTGACCACTTGGCTATCCCACTTCAAATACCTTTAAAAAACCAACAGGAGGATTCGAACCTCCGCTCATGCATTCAAAGTGCACCGCCTTACCACTTGGCTATGTTTTAGATCAGACAAAAGAAAACCCACTTCTGAGTTCGATCGGACTTGAACCAACAAATATGACTTAGAAGGTCATCGTTTTACCAATTAAACTACGAAAATCATTAACAAAACATTTACAAACAATCAAAAACTAAAACGTTAAAAAGTATTCTTCGCTTTAGATTTAAATACACTTTTCAAAGCAACCTCTTTCTCTAAACTCTCATCATTTAACTGTTGGGTAATACCAGAAGATCGTTGAATTACTACTTGTTCAACATGCGAATTCACACCCCTGGAATCACTGCTAAGTTTATTCTGTTTAGACAAAACCGAACCGCGAGGCCGCGGAGAAAATATAAAAATTAACAAAAATAGAAAAATAAAGTACAAAAAAATACTAAACGAATGTTCCAACAACAACATAATATGAAATATAATAGTAAGCCAATAAATATATTGATGAAAACCTACGGAATAGTACGGTGCATAATACTTATCAAAGACTACTAGTACGCAAGTATTAACAAACGTAAAATAGTAAACACAAAACAATAAATACTCTTTCAAAATAAAAAAATTACCGAAAAAACCATATATGTATAAAGGCTGATAGAGTAGTAATAAACCATAGAAAAAAAAAATAAATACAAAAAACATAATAATGGTCGTCCTAGAAGACAAATCAAAATCAAACTTCTTAGAATTTAACTGATAGGAAGTAAACTGATCAACTCTATCATATCTAAAAACTTCATGCCTCTTAAAAAAAGAAAAAAAAAGCCATACAAAAACTATATTAAAAAAAATAATAAAAAAAAAAATAAGTGGATCCAATTTATAGTAAAAAACCCACTGCAGTTCTTTTAACGTCTCTATAGTTTCTAAAGAAAAATTAACAACAGAAATACTCAAAAAATCAGATTCCTGAAACAAATCCGCATATAATAAAAAAAAATCCCCCCGAGACATCGTCAAGAAATCTTTCTGCATAACATCAAAATCAAACCCAATCAATTTTTTATGAATTTCATAATGGCGACAAAAGAAAAAGTATAGCAGCCCTTTAAAAAATAAAATCAAATCATAAACAAATTGAAACATGTTATAATAACAACATAAGCACGTACATTATATATATATGTCATTTAGGAATATACTGCCATAAAAATGCAAATATCGAAATTAACTTCCACCAATACTCGCACTAGTGAAAACTGCAAATAAAACATTAATTGTAAGCAAAGTTAAAAGAATATTTGCAAAAGCTGTAAAAGGATTCTTCACAAGATAGAAATTATGATAATCCAAATCATATTGATTATGAACAAACACACCGGAAATCCTTTTCAGCAAAAAATAACCTATAATACAATAAACCCAAGCTTTTACTGCAATAGCAAAAATCTCAGGGAAAAAAGTATCCTCTCCTAATTCGCCCAACATGAAAGTTCGTAAAAGTTCAAGAATATCCCTCGAAACTTTAACATAATACTTCGCCTCTTCGTTGAACGTCATTAATTTAAAAAATTTTTTTAAAAAAAAATTTCGTATAGGATAAGGCGCATAGGGTTGATACACAACATCCGGATCAGGATATAAATTCACACTCCGATAACCAACATAACCTAACTTAGGCAAATAAGGATACAATTGAAATACGCCAGCATCATAAAAATCTTTTCGAATAGGTATATACAAATACTGATAATTATTACTCTTATTAATAAAATCATCATAATATCTATGATACTTATATGTAGTAGAAAATAAATCAAAACTATGTAAATCATTGACGTAAAAACTATGTGTATTTTGTAACAAAAATATATTCTTCAATGAACTGTAACCCAAATCGACTAAACCAAAAAGATTTAAACTTTTTTCTAAATTTGCGGCGCAACACTTCATAGGCAAGAAAAAACCGTCCATTGTTTTCTCCCCTGTACGAAAAAAAACAAAATTTAAGCACAAAGGCTCGGGAACATACAAATATTTCAGCTTCAACCAACGTTGATTCCAACCTTTCATAAAAAGATCAATAAAACCACGTCGAATCGGAACTCTTTGATACGACAACCTTACCCAATCGGGAATAGGTTCTGTTAATTTATAATAATTAATCGGATAATGTTTAAATTGATTACCTTTGCCAAATAACGATTTATATGCCTCATCCCCTTCGGATGTTAAAAAATCACGAAACTCCTCACGCAATCCTCCTTCTGCCCAGCTCAGACTTACCAGTTCCTGACGCATATAGTAATCAGCTTTAAAAGAAAGAGGATCTGACCACTTAGCAATACTATCAAAAAAATATTGAAACCCAGAAACTCCTGTCGAGAAATGCGGATTCAATATTATCAAACCATCTTCTCTAGCACCCAAAAAACCTTTGCAATAAAAATCATAACCCAACGGCAAAACCCAATCTGCACGTCTAGTATGGGTTGTATAAGGAACTTTTAAATGCTTACGAATTCGTTTATAGATTTTTTCTGGAAACAAATCTCCCCTCGTCTCTTGAATATATTGCTCACGAAATATGTTCTCACTTGCCAAGGGATGCTTGTAATTAATTAGCCGTGCCCACGCACTGCTTCTCCTTGGCTCCCAACTTATCCAATACTTTGTATTGTGAATAGTGCCGGGCAATTTATTACCATAACTATCATAAGGGGGTATAAAAGGTCCGGTATAATCAAATCGGACAAAATCTCTCCACAAAAAAAAATCCCCTCTTGAAACTCTATATGTATATCTAAATAATTCAACAGATCTCGAACCTATATATTCATAGTTAGTGTAACCCCAAAAATATTGGTACACGTGCACACGAAAAAACTCTGCAGTCTTATTAAGCGTACTTGCAGCAAAATAATACATTTTATCAATGATAGGAGTTAACGGATCTTTCCTTAATGGATAGAGGGAATAAAATTGATAATAATCTACAAACTGATGAAGTCCAGACGTACTTAAAAACAATTTTTTATTAGAAGTCACACCATTTTCTTTTAACCAATTGTCAGTGAGACTATTACCGATCGGGTACAGATATGTGTTATAATTCCGCAGAACTACCTTTCCTGGCTGCTCATTATACCATTCAACGATCATGTCAGGCCGAAACAAATCAATTGTATCGGATTCTAAACCAACTAATACAATTACCAAAAAACCTGAACACAAACCCGCCCAAATCCAATCAAAATCACTGTTGTTAGTTAAATTTTGATAATAAAAATAAAATACCGTAACACAAATAAACAACAAAAACGCAGAATACTGATCTAATTCTAATAACAATATATCTAACATGCTTTTTCAAAATATAAATAAAAAAAAAAATAAAGGATTAAAGTTAAATACGTTCACTATGTAAAAACGGAATTCGATGAATACCTTCCATTACGTCATGTATATCAACGGGCATCCTATGAAACATTGTTTGCAAATCACGACTAGGTAAAGTGCCTCTAGTATCAAAAAGATACCACACGTTCGACCACATAAAATTCTCGAAAAAAAAAGCAATTGGCATCACAGCAAACCAGAAAAAAAAATAAAAAAAGGTTGCAAATCGACCAACTTGAACATAAGGGAATTCAGCAGGTTGGCTACCTATCCAGCCCAGAATCAAACAATTAAACAAAAAAACCCAATACAAAACGCGAGAAGATGGTTTGAAATCATTCGACTTAACGTCCGGCTCTAAAAAGTACGGCATAATCATCAAAACTATAATAGAAAACAACAACGCAAGCACCCCAATCAACTTATCGGGAATCGACCTTAGAATTGTATAATACGGCAGTAAATACCACTCCGGAACAATATGAGTTGGTGTAACCATAGGATTTGCTGGTATATAATTATCTGTATGCCCAAGTAGATTCGGCCCAAAAAAAAGGAATAATGCAAAAAAAATAAAAAAAACCAACAAACCATGCAAATCCTTTAATATATAATACGGATACATAAATGTATTATCACTAATTTTAAACTCTGGTCCAAACGGATTACTAGAACCCACCCGATGCAAAATCATAAAATGTACTAAAACCAATGCTAATATTACAAATGGAAATACAAAATGCAAGCTAAAAAAACGCTGAAGTGTCGCTCCGCCAACAGAATAATCTCCCCACAACCAAATAACTATATCTGGGCCAATAAAAGGGATAGCTGACATTAGATTTGTAATAACCGTTGCGGCCCAAAAAGACATCTGACCCCAAGGCAGCACGTAACCCATAAAAGCTGTAACTATCATAAGTAGCAAAATCAAAACCCCAACACCCCATAAAGACTGGCGCGGGTGAGCATACGAATTATAATACAACCCTCGAAAAGTATGAATATAAACGACAATAAAAAACATTGATGCACCATTTGTAATGCATCGCTAAAAAAATCCCACTGATAATCTGTATAACCAGGCAAAAAAACGAATACACACCAAAATTCCAATAATAAGGAAGGTTAGTCGGGGCGGGATAACTAAAGAAAAAATCATAAACAGCATTCAAAACCAAAATCTTCTTTACAAACCGCATCCTTCAACATTAACATTTTAAAAAAAAGCAAACCGGGAGTAACGGGACTTGAACCCGCATCGCGTAGCTTGACAAACTAGCGTTTTAACCAGTTAAACCATACTCCAACTACAATATATTTAAATAAACTTCTTTACACAGGAGGACCAAAAAAAATAGCCTCAAATAAATTTCTATAATTTCTCGCAATACTAAACCTTTCTCTTATAACCGTTCCTCTAAAAATTCGGCGCCTTTCTAAACTCTGTGTATTATTTACATAGTCATAATCTAACATATCCAAATCAATCCCCCAACCCTCTGCACCAAAAAAAATAAAATCCGGCACGTACATGTAACCATGCAGCAATGGCGAAAGATGAACTCTTGCAATAGAACTTTTAAAATAAAACATCCTTGCATGAAGATTGAAACGTCCACCATACCAAAAATCCTGTATAATTTTAGTGTAAGCAATATCATTACGAATCCCATCTCCACGTATCAAATCATATGCTTTCATATCAACATCGTGATAATACTTCAAATAAACTTTCTTAAAGAAAGAATTTTCAAGTCCGACACGCCGCACAGCTTTCTTTGGAGTATAACGCCGACCTCTGAACGCAGCTTGATGTGTCCGATCAGTTTGATTTAAAATATCCCCCGTAAGCCGTTGCATAGTTGAATGATCTCGAAACCAAGAATTTGTCCGATGACCTGTCAACCCTACATAATGTAAAGGGTCCGATTTAAAGCCACCATACAACATATCATAATAATTTATCAAGGAACTCGCAATATATCGCACCTTCATTAAATTATGAATATCGCGGTAATCAATATAATTGTACGCTTTAAATGAAAATTATACCATTCAGGTTGAAAAGTTAACAACAACTTCGAATGCAAAGGCAAGGCCATAATACTTTTTGTACCTTTTGCAAGATTTCTGTAACCAACCTGATGCTCCCAAAAAGATTCAAAGTATTTTGGCCCATAAAGATGTAATCTACTATCTAAAGTACTCCAATAATGCATTGTAAGGTAATCTATATTGTTAACAAAATACATCATAACCCAAAGTGTAACTAAAGACCACAAGTAATCATACCGCAACTCCCAAATCGCAGAACCTAAACGAGTTAACGGGCCAACTACAAACAATATGACAAGAAAAACCCCCATCATATAAAACAAAAAAAAATCCCGAAAATCCAGCTTCATAAAAAAAATGACTTCAAACGCATCCTTTATAACATCATAATATTGGAAACAAATAATAAAGTAAAAATACAGCAAAAAGATTTTTAAACAAATCAAAACCAATACTCGAGTCATAAAAAAAAAAAAACGAAAAAACTTGCTTAATCCTCTTTTAAGCAAAAAAAAATACGCAGTCTTAAAAATAAACCAGTCAAAATCAGAAAGCAATTGCTTACTTGTCCCAAACAAAAAACAAAAAAATCTGGATATACGATAACCTACCAACAAAGGCAACATATTAAAATAAACAACAACTTCTAAAATACGTTTAAAAAAAAAAAATCCACACAACACCTGCAAACTCTGAAAAAAAAAATTCTTCAATTCTATAACAGGCCGAATAAAAACATTCATCAAAATACAATGAACCACCGAAATAATCAATCGAATACTTAAGCAAACCAAAAGTAACAAAAAACTATAAGGCACAATAATGAGCAAAAATAAAAACCAAAAAACATTAGCCACCAATATAGCAATTCTATTCAAAAAAATAACATAAAACACTCTTTGAGCAAAGTTAATCAAAAAATCACGCCATTCGAACAAAAAAAACCAATGTTCAAAAGATTGTTCACTATTTGCAGCAATAAAAGGACTCAAATAACCAGGTCTCGCAATATAACGAGACTCAAAATCATAATAGCTACCATTAACACCAAGAGATGTATAATTTTTAGCATCCAAAGATAACTCGTCGTCCACACCCAAATCCGTCGAAGCTTGCACAGTATTATACATTGAATCATCCTCTTGAACCTCAGAATCGAATGTATTATTCAAATCAAACTCTAGATTACCAAAAATGTCATCTCTGTTATCTACCCAATTTTCCACGATCCCATCATCTTCATCTATATCATCTAAAAACTGAGCAGTATTATTTATCGCAAGATTCAAATCCTCATAAAACCATTTAACTGGAAAAAAAATAAAAAAAAGCAAAAATGAAATTAAACCTTCACCAAAGTAATAATTAATCCCAAAAACACAAACCTTAAATTCCCCCACATAACGAAAAAGACGCCCAAAAAAAAGACTAATTCTCTCAGCGGTAGTGTACCCTTTATGTTTAGTTAAACCACGATCCGTCAACACATTCTTCTTATCACGAGTAGCAAAAAAATTTATTTTAGCATCTGCAAAAGTCCGTGATGCCCTTGACTCATCTTCCCAAACACCAACTGAACTTTCATATGCACGGGTGATCAATAAAGGAGCAGATCTAAACGCAGGACCTACATAATATTTTCTAGGTAGATCAAGTTCACGTTCATCTTTAAAATATTTTTCTAAAAAAAAAACTCTATTGTAATACTTAAAGTAATTAGACAAATATACATTAATTAGTGAAAAATATAATTTCCTTTTAAACAAAACTGCAGCTGCATATTTAAACTGCTCCAAAACAGACAAATTATTAAGAATCTTTTTCGAATCAATGGGTAACTCACGCACTTGAGAAATTTCAGATAAATTCGATAAAAATTGACGTTTAAAATCTTTATGATACTTTCTAAAACTGTTCAGTTGATTTACAATCCCCTTATCTGTTAAATTATACTCAACCTTAAAAAGCCCAACCGACTCAAATTTATCTTCAATATATGGAGATAAATACAAAGGCAATTCTGTGTAACCTTCAAAACTTTGATCCGAAGATTCATCATCCAATGACGTACTAAATATAGAAAAAACTTGATCCACGATCCGTGAAGTAGCTTCTTTCTCAAGTTCTTCCTCACTTTTTTCATCTATGGCATCACGAAAGAAGGTATTATTCAACGTGTTCTGCCTATCTTCAAGAAAAGGCACAAATTCCTCATTACCTTCTGAAATTATTAAGTACTCCAACAGAATTTCTTCCAAATAAATCAATCGAACCTGATCGAAAGATTTCCCAAGTGAGTATAAATGAGCTAAATAATGTCGATCAGCTAAACGTAAAGCACAAGCCTCTAAATAAGCTAAAAACTCTAAAAATAATTCATTTGTTAAAAAAAAATCATGAGTCAGCTTCTGCTTACCTAGTTTACTAGCCTTACTCATGTAAAGCAAAAAACCCTCAGGACTACGTGCAATTATAGTTATTAAATCCCGACGAATCCGCCGTAACATCGACGTATCCCAGGATTGGGTTAAATGAAAAAAACCATTCTGAAAAAATTGTTCCTCTTTATACTCAGCTACATTAAGGTCCTTTCCTGGATAAAAAGTGTGCGTAAGATTCTCAAAAAAAATCTTATTCATCAAACACTGCAATTTATATCGATTCCGACTCTTATAAAAAAAACCCTTACCATTATAAACCTGTTTGTAACGAAAATGAAGATTATAAGCCTCTTCCGCTTCAATCTCCGCAGGCTCATTATATATTCTACTAGATTTAAAGTTTATGTCAACAAGCGCAGGATCATCGACTGAATCGCCATTATCCCATTCAAAACCATTCAAATTCAAGTATTTGTAAATCAAACCAACATCTAAATTAAAATAACTTAGTTCCTCCGCGGTGGTTATTTCAAGCAAGTCAAAACCAATATTCTGCGAAAGAGTAGGCTCAAATTCTTCCACTTCATCTTGTAAATTTTCCAAAAACAAATCAGGAATCGCTTCTGACAAAGAAAATATTGTCGGCCTACGTAACTCAGCTTGAAGATCGCGATGCGATCTTCTATCATCATACTCTACGTGTCGACGTTTCATTTGTGCGATAAACTCAAGTTGCTTATTATTCAAGAATGAAAAAACTGACCTTGATAAATATTGCTCAGATACGAATGTTGGTACAACCGTTTCTTCATAGAAAACTAGGAGATCCCGCAAAGTCAACACATTACTATGTAATTTGACAGCCAACTTTTCATCCTCAACATACTTCCTTATTTTTTCAATTAAGAAAAGTAAATATTGTTGATAAACGGCTCGAATTTCACATAATTTCTTAACAAACTCATTACATCTAATTTGGGAGGTAGCAGAAAAAATAGCATTAGAACCTCTAACCTGCTTTCGCAGTACTACAAGCTTATTTATAAGCAAATTAACCTCATCCAAACTAAATAAGATCGATTCATTCAGCTTCAATACTGTAAATATAAAGTCTTGTTGTGAACATAACTGTAATCTAGCTAAGTCTGATAATTTATGAGAAATTTCACTCATCTCAAAAATTTCAAAACTAAAATTATTCAAACTAACCTTTTTTTTTAATTCGGTTTTATAGAAGTCCGTCAAACTAGTATAATCATAAAAATTATCATAAAGTTCAATCGGTACTTTTTCAGAAATAGTAAGAGTTCTTAGCGGGGCCAAAAAACTAAAACGCGATCGTTTTTCCGCAATAGGATTACCTATGAATTTATTAAAAAAATTACGAGGGATATAAACATCCTGAAATAAAAATTTTAAAGTCAAGTCAGATTTTACATTATTGATTTTTTGCTCAAAAGCATTTATTTTCAACAACTGCTCCGAATCAAACCTATTGGGCAAAGTTCCTTGATTAACATAATTATTGTAACCAGATAAAATTTCCTCAAATCGATTACCAAATTCTCTATAAAATAACATTATCTGTTTCGTTCGAAACAACAAATCACTTTCATTTACCGACGAATTCTTCGCAGCAGTCTTAAAACTAATAAAATCAAACCTATCTTCGAACGTTTCATTTTCAATAAAGATCTGTTCTAGATCTTTATTGAAAATGAAACGCAGAAAAGTATCTAAATACATAAAATACACTTTTGTATTAGTAAGCTGCGTATTAAACTTTGTAAAATCGGAAAAACCCC
>SMFH01000031.1_pt1 | contig 18413 bp, 15 predicted proteins | sample 2456121 | NCBI WGS metagenome assembly SMFH01 (sample SAMN10132613, study PRJNA489261) | soil metagenome | isolation source: day120 antibiotic-silty clay loam soil | place: USA
CGCATAATCTGGGGGAGCTGTGCGGGGCGACGATCGCGCTGATCGAAAATCCGAACACGCGCGACTCCACCTTGCTGAAATTCGTGAAGGGGCCGGACTTTCCGACCGGCGGTACGCTGATGGACAGCAAGGAGTCCATTGAGGAAGCCTACAAGACGGGCCGCGGTTCGTTCCGCGTGCGCGCGCGCTGGAAGAAGGAAGAGGGCGCGCGGGGCGTCTATCAGATCGTCGTCGATCAAATTCCCTATCAGGTGCAGAAGGCCAAGCTGATCGAGCGCATCGCCGAGCTGATCGAGCAGAAGAAGATTCCACTGCTGGATGACGTTCGTGACGAAAGCGCCGAAGACATCCGGCTGGTGCTCATTCCCAAGAGCCGCACCGTCGAGCCGGAAATCCTGATGGAGCAGCTTTTCCGGCAGAGCGATCTGGAAGCACGCATCTCGCTCAACATGAACGTGCTGGACAGCGGACTTATCCCGCGCGTGATGAGCCTGAAGGAAGATCATTCGCAACGAGGATGAACCGAAGCCAAAGCTGATCAAGGCGTTCAAGCTGACGGAAACGCAGGCCGAAGCCATCCTCAATATGCGCCTGCGGTCCTTGCGCAAGCTCGAGGAAATGGAAATCCGCCGCGAGCATACAAACCTGACGACCGAGCAGAAGGAGCTGAAGAAGCTGCTCGGTTCGGAAAAGCTGAAAAGCGAAAAGCTGATCGACGAGGTGAAGGCGATCGATGCGAAGTTCGGCCTGAAGACCGAGCTTGGCAAGCGGCGCACCAAGATCGCGGAAGCCAGCGAGATCGCGAAGGTGTCCACGCTGGCGGAAGAGGCGGCCAGCATCGAATCCGCCGTGGAGAAAGAGCCGATCACGGTTGTCTGTTCGGAGAAGGGCTGGCTGCGGTCGCTCAAAGGGCATCAGGAAGAGAACGACAGCATCAAATATCGCGAAGGCGATCGCGCGCGCTTCTGGGTTCACGCGCAGACCACAGACAAGCTGATGATCTTCGCCACCGATGGGCGCTTCTTCACGCTGGATTGCTCCAAGCTTCCCGGCGGGCGCGGCAATGGGGAGGCGATCCGTACCTTCATCGATCTTCCGCCGGAATCCGATCTGGTTTCGATGTTTCCCTTCGCCGGCGAGCGCAAGCTGCTGGTCGCTTCGACCTCGGGCCACGGCTTCATCGTCAACGAGGACGATTGCGTGGCGCAGACCAAATCCGGCAAGCGCGTGATGAACATCAAGACCGGCAGCGAAGCGACCGTGTGCCGTTTCGTGGATGGCGATTCCATCGCGGTCGTGGGCGATAATCGCAAGATGGTGATTTTCCCGGTCGGTGAGTTGCCGGAAATGGCGCGCGGGCAGGGCAATTACCTGCAGCGCTACAAGGACGGCGGCTTGCTGGACGCAACGACCTTCACCTGGAAGGAGGGTTTGAAGGACGAGAACAACCGTCTCTATGAACCGTCCGAGCTGAAGGAATGGAAAGGCGCGCGGGCACAAGCCGGGCGGCTGGTGCCGCGCGGCTGGGCCAAGAGCGGAAAGTTCGCGCGCTGACTTGTCATCCCCGGCGAGGCGCGTTTCGCGCGCCGAGGGAAGGGGACCCAGGTGTTGAAGCTGTCCTGCTATTGAAAATAGAACTTCGTCATGGCCGCCACCTGGGCGGCCATGACGGTCTCTATAAGATTTGAAACGGGCGACTTGATATCTACCTGGGTCCCCTTCCCCTCGCATCGCTCGGCCGGGGATGACAACGGAGTTTTGAGATGGACTTCCAAGAAATTCTCTACACCACCGACGGCCCGCTGGCGGTCATCACGCTGAATGTCCCGCAATACAAGAATGCGCAGGGCTACCGCATGCTCGATGAGATCGACGCGGCTTTCGATCGCGCGCAGGCGGACAAGGATGTGCGCGTCCTCATCCTTCGCGGCAGCAATGGAAATTTCTCCACCGGGCACGATCTTGGATCGGCGGAAGCCAATGCCTATCGCGAGGCGCTAGGTGCGGCGCCGGGCATCGAGACCTACGATCAGTTCCGCAAATACAATCTCGATCTGTTGCTGAAGTGGCGCAACTTCACCAAACCCACCATCGCGATGGTGGAAGGCTATTGCATCTATGCCGGCTGGATGCTGGCCGCCTGTTGCGACATTGTTTTCGCGGGCGCGGATGCACAGTTCCTCGCGGGCTATGTCGAATATATGTCGATCCCGTGGGACATCGGTATTCGCCGCGCGAAGGAATTGTGCTTCGAAAGCCGCTTCATCACGGCGCCGGAGGCTGCGCAATATGGCTTCGTCAACCGCGTGCTGCCGAATGCGGAGCTGGAGCGCGAGACATACGCCTATGCCCGCCGCGTGGCGGAGAACACGCCCGGCGTGCTGCGTTACGCCAAGCTGCAGATGAACAAGGCACAGGACCATCAGGGCTTCACCCAATCGGTCGAGGATAGTTTCGGCGACTATTTCGCGATGATGAACCTGCTCAGCGACGAATGGCGCGTGCCGGGCGAGAAGCGCTTGACCAGTGTCGATCTGGCGGTGAAGGGCCGAAAAGGCCAACGCTTCGGCCTGAAGAGCTAGCGCAGGCGCCGCGGTCCCCACACATCCCGATGGAGATCCCAAAAGCATAATAGACAGCTCTTTCGCCGCCAGAATATCGTCAATTCTACAAGGCGCGTTGCGGGGTCTCGCGCTTCCGCGGGGAGGACGTCATGTCGTCAGCATTTCCGAGTGCCGTCGGGGCTTTTCTGATTGGGATATTGGCCGCGGTGCTGGCCTATCAGTCCGGGCTGATCGACGGGCATTTTCGGATTCCGGGTTTTCCGACGCACCCTGTTGCGCAGCACGATCGGGGCGGCATGCCATTGCTCGTCAGTGTCGCGCCCGCCACGCAAGATGCGCCATGCCTTCCGGTGTTCAAGGTCTCGAACAGAACGAAAAGCGCGATCTATTTTGAGTCCGGCATTGGCGCACTATCCCATGGCGACGATGAACTGGGCGCCGCTTATGGGTATGACGGGGAAACTTATCGCCCTGGGCCTGACGACGAGCTCGGGTCCTATGAAAGTTATGCGTCACCATCCGCCTCTGCCGATCCGAATGGCGGACAGCCAATCTTCCTGCGCCCGGGTGCCTCGATACGGACCGGTGATCGCGGGCCGGGCCGCCATCATTCCTCCGGTGGCTGCGGGGCGGTGAAAATCCGCCTGTCCAACTAATCAGGTCTGCGGCATCGCCCGATTGAGAAGCGAATTTGCGTCGATCTTTGCATCGAATGCGCCATAGGCAAGGCCGGGATGTTCTGAGAGCCGCGTGGCGCAGAAGGCATCGAGCACAAATGATGGTGTTGTGTGGGCGAGCACCGCCCCCTGCAGCGCCAGAGCCATCGTCTCCACGAGATGCCGCGCTGCGGATTCCGCCGGCGGCTTGGCGATCGCGTCTTTCACCGCATCGATGGCCCGATCCAGCGCCGCGTTTGCACCGCGCGCGGCTTCGATCTCCTGCACGAAGGCGGCGACACTGTCCGGCTCCCGCGCCATGGCGCGCAGGACGTCCAGGCAGATCACATTGCCGGAGCCTTCCCAGATGGAATTCAGCGGTGACTGGCGGAAGATGCGCGGCATCACGCCTTCCTCGATATAGCCCGCGCCGCCATGCGCCTCCATGCATTCATAGACGAAGTTCACCACGCGCTTGTTGATCCAGTATTTTCCGATAGGCGTGGCGATGCGCGAGAACGCGGTGGTTTCACCCGCGGCTTCGCTTTCGTCGAAGCTCCTGGCGATGCGGAAGGTAAGGGCGGTTGCCGCTTCGCTTTCAATCGCCAAATCGGCCAGCACGCTTTGCATCAAGGATTGGTCGATCAGCTTCTTCTGGAACGCCGTGCGATGGGCCGTGTGCCACAACGCATTGGCCAGCGCCTGCCGCATATAGGCCGCGGGCGCGAGGATGCAATCCAGCCTTGTGTGATGCACCATTTCGATGATCGTGCGCACGCCGCGGCCTTCTTCGCCGATCCGTTCAGCGTATGCGCCGTGATATTCGATCTCGGACGAGGCGTTGGCCTTGTCGCCCATCTTGTCCTTGAGGCGCATGACGTGGATGGCGTTGCGTTCGCCATCCGGCCGCCAGCGCGGCGCCAGGAAGCAGGTGAGGCCGCCCTCGGCATAAGCGAGCGTGAGGAACGCATCGCTCATCGGCGCGGAGCAGAACCATTTGTGGCCGACGAGCAGATAGGAGCCGTCATCCTGCTTCAGCGCCTTGGTGGTGTTGGCGCGCACATCCGAGCCGCCCTGCTTCTCCGTCATCGCCATGCCGATGGTGACGCCGGCCTTGTCCTTCGCGGGGCGCGACGCGGGATCATATTTCCCGGCGGCGATGCGCGGCTCCCATTCGCGCGCGATTTGCGGCTGATGGCGCAAGGCAGGGAGACAGGCATAGGTCATCGTCATTGGGCAGCAGACGCCGGGTTCGGCCTGCGCCATCAGGAATTCCAGCGCGGTGTGCAGAACATGCGGCGCGTCTTTCGCCGTCCACGCTCCTGACGAAACGCCCGCCTCGATGCCGAATGTCATCAGCGCGTGATAGGCCGGATGGAATTCCACCTCGTCGAGCCGCTGGCCGTATTTATCGAACTGGCGAAGCTGGGGCGGATTGCGGTTCGCCTGCATTGCCCATTCGGCGATTTGCGCCGATCCGCAGGCCGCGCCGAAAGCCGCAAGCCGCGCACGATGCGCATCGCCGCCCGCATGATGAAGGGCGTTCTGCAACGCCTGGTCACCGGAAAACAGGTTCACATCTTCGAACGGCGGCGGCTGGTTCGTGACGTCGTGGGTTTCGAGATGCGTTTCGGGCCTGAGCGCGCTCATCGTTTTTCTCCCGGAGACCGCCATTATAGGCAGACAAGCCGCTTTGCGCCTGCGGTGTTTCTGCTAGGGTCGAAACAGAGGAAACGCCCGAAGAGGCTGCATGACAATCGAAACATCCGCCGCCGCCGACGACGCGGGCGGCGCGGTTCGTGCCGCTCCGCAGGGCGCAGCCATCAGCGGCCGGGGCTACATCCTTCTGATCCTCACCTTGGTCTATGTGGTGAATTATCTGGATCGCCAGATCCTCGGCATCCTGTTGCCGTTCATCCAGAAGGAATTCTTGCTCAACGATTTCGAGGGCGGCCTGCTTTCGGGAACGGTGTTCGCCGTGATCTACGCCACGCTGGGCGTGCCGCTCGCCACGGTGGCCGACCGTTGGAACCGGCGCAATCTCATCGCCGCGTCGCTGGCGACGTTCAGCCTGATGACGGTGTTGTCCGGCTACGTCACGGTGTTCTGGCAACTCGTCGTCACGCGTTTCTTCACCGGTCTGGGCGAAGCCGGCACGGGGCCTTCGATCAATTCGATGATTGCCGACCTTTATCCGCCGGAGAAGCGCGCCGGGGCGCTCTCCTTCTATTCGGCGGGATTGAATGTCGGCCTTCTGCTCGGCTTCTTCGGCGGAAGCTGGATGTTGATGCATTATGGCTGGCGTAGCGCCTTCATCGCGTCCGGCGCGCCGGGCCTGTTGCTGGTATTCCTGCTGCTGTTCACCGTGCGCGAGCCGCAACGCGGCGCCGTGGACAAGATGCAGGACAACATTGCCGCGCCGAGTCTTTTGACGACGATCAAACATCTGTGGGCGCTGAAATCGTTCCGCTGGATGGCGGTCGGCGGCGGCATGAGCGCCTTTGGCGGCTATGCGGGCCTGGCCTTCATTCCGAAATTCCTCATCGTGTCCCACCACATGACGCCGGTTGAGATCGGCGTGGCGCTGTCGCTGCTCACCGGAATTTGCGGCGCCATCGGAACCTACATGTCGGGCCGTCTCGCCGACCGCTTCGGAAAGCGCGATGTGAACTGGTACATGTACGTCCCGATTATCGCCACGTTCATCTCGATTCCCTTCGCGCCGATCTTCTATCTGACGCCGAGCACCACCATCGCGCTGATCGCCGCCACCGGCCCGGCAACCATGGGCGCGAGTTATCTTGGATCGCTCTATGCGATGTCGCAGGGCATGGTTCCGCTGCGCATGCGCGCGCAGACCATCGGGCTTCTGCTGTTCGTGCTGAACATGATCGCGCTGGGCCTCGGTCCGGCCACGGTCGGGTTCATCAGCGACCAGCTCCGGCCTTATGTCGGAGACGATTCGCTGCGCTATGCGCTGATGAGCAGCATCCTGACGGGTTCATTGGGCGCGTTCTGTTACTGGCGCGCCACCAAGACCCTCAAATCCGATCTCGCGCGCGGCAGTGTGACCGTCCTGGCTTGAGGGGGCGCCGCACCCCTGGTTAAGGTCGATTCATGGTGCGGGTGAGGGAATTCGCTGTTGTTGCGTCCGTAGCAATGCTCGCGATGAGCGCTGCCTATTGGACGCAAAGATTCGAGTCGAGCAGCGCGCTGCAAGCCACTGTTTTAAAATGGACTCCGGAATTCGCGCGTTCGGCGCTGGCGGCGGAAGCCGTGCCGCAAGAGCCAGTCCGGGTGGCGGAACGGATCGAGTTGGGAAAGCCGACTCCTGTCGTCCCGATTCCCGCGCCCATGGCGAAAGCGGCGCCGATTGTGTCCGTGGCGCCAATTCCCGCAGCCACGCCGCCCGCTCCGCCGGTCGTGCAAGTAGACAATGCCTATCTGCAGGCCGATGCCGTGGCGCAACGTCTGCGCGCCTCGGTGCCAGCCGAACTGTTTCCATATTTCGATGTCTATCTCTATGTGAGCAAGTCCGCGTCCGGTGCCTGGGCGCAGCACATGTTCGTCTTCCACAAGACGGAGAGCGGGCGTCTCGCTTTCGAAGAAACCTTCCCGGTTTCGACGGGCCGCGAGCAACACGAGAAATATTTCACCAGCACGCCGACCGGTCTGTTCGAACTCGATCCCGATCGCTTCGACGCCACGCATCACTCGCATCGTTGGCATGGCGCGCCAATGCCTTGGGCGATGTTCCTCAACTATACGATCCGCAACCATGCGACGGGCATCGCGCTGCATTCCGGCGTGGGCCATGTCGCGATGCTGGGCCGGCGCGCGTCCGGCGGCTGCGTGCGCATGCCGCCGCAGAAGGCCGAAGAGTATTTCCACCGCTTCCAGGCCACCGAACATGGCCAGGTTCCTGTCTTCGCGTTCGATAGCGCCAGCGGCACCACCCGGACAGACGGGATGCTCCAGCGGGATATGACGGGCAAGCCCATCCTGACCGAGGGCTACCGGGTTCTGCTGATTATCGAGAACTATCCTGGCGGCCCGGCCACAGTGGCGGTTTTGTCTTGACCGTTAAGGTTTGGCCTTGCCCGAGAGCGGCTTTTTCGCAATGATGTTAACCTCTTACTGCGCCATATTGGGACAATTGCCCATGTGGGTTGTAGGCTTGTGCCTTGAGGGGATGACTGCGCGTGATTGCGTTGCGCCATTTGAGCGTTGTGTACCTCGCGGCTGCGTCCAGCTTCGCCGTGGCGATTGCGCTTTCGCAGCACCCCACCTGGAACGACGCCGCGCATAAGGGCGCGCATTTCGTGGGCGAGCAGGGCGCAACGGCGGCCGTGGCCCTCAATGACTACGTGCTGCAGCCCGGTTGGGCGGTGACGAAGACGGGCTCCGTCGCGCTGTTCAAAGTCGCGGCCGACAAATTCAACATGATCCCGCAGAACGTCGCCGCGCACGCGCCTGCAAAGCCGGTGGCCGTCGCGCAGGCAAGGCGGCCCGCGCCGAAACCGGTGACGCTGAACCGTCCGACGATCATTGCATCGTATCAGGCAAAGAAGCTGGTGCCGGTGCCGCCGCAAGCAGCGCCGAAATTGCGCCCGCCGATCATCGAGAGCGAAGCGGCGACGCAGCCGAAAGCGAACACTGTGGTCGCTTCCGCCCCGCATTATTCTCTGGCACCGCAAGCAACGCAGCCGCTTGCACCCAAGGCGCCCGCGCAGATTGTGCCGCCGCCGGTCAACGATCATCCGCCGGGTGCCGCCGAGCTGGCTCGGATCACCCAGCATTTCCGCAGCAGCCTCACCAAGGAGATGCTCGCGAATTTTGAATTGTTTCTTTACGTGAGCAAAGCCGATCACGGTATTGCCGCGCAGCGCATGTATGTCTTCCAGAAGCAGGACAGCGGCGATCTGGTGTTGCTGCACAACTGGCCCGTTTCGACGGGGCGCGAACTCGTCGAATATGCGCCGAACGGCGTGAAAGCGCCGAGCTATACGCCCGCGGGCTACTACGAGCTCGATCCGAAGCGGATGTATGTCCATCACGTTTCGGGCCAGTGGAAGCAGCCGATGCCCTACGCGATGTTCTTCAACTGGGAAGATCACGGCTATCAGACGGGCCTTGCGATTCATGGTGCCAGCGGCGCGGAAGACGTCAGTCTTCTTGGCACCCGGTCGAGCGCCGGTTGCGTGCGCATCGCGCCGGAGAACGCGCGCGCGCTCTTCTCGCTGATCAAGAACAACTACAAAGGGCTGATGCCCAAATTCGCCTATGACAAGCGCACCGCCACGATGAGCAACCAGGGCGTGCTGGTGCACACGCGCGACGGCTCGCTCGAGATGGCGCAGGGCTATAAGGTTCTGGTGTTCATCGAGAATTACGGCGGCGAGAACGTCGTCGCGGCGCTGTTCTGACGGCGTACTAAGCGTGCCCCGTCAGCAGCCAGAGAATAATAATAAGCGGAATCGGCACGCCGATCAGGTAGAGCAGGCAGGAGCGCATGGTTCACCCTCGCGTCGGCGCTTCGCGGACATAATGAGAATACCCGCGGGAGAGTTCCACGCCTAGCCGCGGCGAAGCTCATAAAGCGCGACGGCGGCGGCGTTGGAGACGTTCAGGCTCTCGGTGCTGCGGTCGATGGGGATGAACGCGGCGGTATCGCAATGCTCGCGCACCAGCCGGCGGATGCCTGAGCCTTCAGACCCCAGGACCAATGCAATATCGCCTTTGGTGGCGGCTTGTGCGAGCGACTCTTCGCCATCACCGGCAAGCGCGATGCGCCAGAATCCCAACTCGCCAAGCTGGTCCAGCGTGCGCGAGATGTTGACCACTTCGACATAAGGAACGGTGTCGAGCGCGCCGGATGCGGCTTTGGCCAGCACGCCCGATTCCGGCGGCGCATGACGGTCCTGCACGACGACCGCGCTTGCGCCGAACGCAGCAGCGGAGCGCAAAATCGCGCCTTCATTGTGCGGATCGGATATCTGATCGAGCACCACGACGATGCGGCGCTTGTTCGATGGTTCGCCCAACAAATCTTCCAGATCCAGCTTCGGCAGTTTCTCGCATTGCAGCGCTATGCCTTGATGCACCGCGCCTTCCGGCAATAGGCGATCCACGCCTTTCAGGTCGGCGATCTCATGCTTCACGCGGCCCAAAAGCTTCGGCCCGATTTCCTGCGCCGAGCGCTCCGTCAGGACCAGGCGAATGACTTTGCGCTTCGGATTGGAGAGCGCCGCCCTTACCGCGTGAACGCCATAGAGCCACAGCCCCTCGGGCGCGCGTGAGCGCTGCTGGTCCTTGGGAAAGAATTGGCGGCGGTCTTTTTGCCGGTCTTTTTGATTGTCTCTTTGGTTGTCTCTGCGGGTCATCGGATCAGTGCGTTGGAGCGGGTGAAGGGAATCGAACCCTCGTCATAAGCTTGGAAGGCTTCTGCTCTACCATTGAGCTACACCCGCGCCGTCAAACACATATCGCAGCGGAGGATGGCCTGCCACCCGAAGCTGCGGGGCGTCAGGCAGTCTCCCTACGCGCTTGGCGCTTCGGGAGACACCACCCATCGCTGCTCCGCAGCGTAGGGTGGTGGGGGAAGTAGGACTCGAACCTACGAAGGCATAGCCAGCGGATTTACAGTCCACCCCCTTTGCCACTCGGGACATTCCCCCAAACTCGCAGTTTCCTTGCGGAATTTGGCGATAAGAACGCGCGGATATCGGGCAAATGTGTGAGCCTGTCAACTCGTTTGGCCGGGCTTGGTTGCCGCCATAATAAGTGGGTGAGCCGCCGCCATTTTTTCCAGCCAGCCGAGGCCGCGTTTGATTTCGGCGCCCTGCATCGCCCAGGCCTGCGCGAGGACGTCGCTGCGCAGCTTGGCGTCGTAGTCGTATTCCTGCGCCTTGGAATAGGTGCGCATGTCCGGGCCGGACAGGATTGCGGCGATCTGATTGTCGTCGGCCGCGATTCCGAGATGCCGGAAACATGCGGCGAGGGTACTTTGCGGCGCGGCGAGAAAGCGATCGAAGTCGAGCCACAGGATGCGTTCGCGCGATGCGGGCAGGGCAGCTGTGAGTGCGGTCATTTCGCTGGCCCAGCTCATCGCCACGAGTTCGCCCATCGAGCCCGGATTTTGCGCGGTGGCACCGATGCGGCGAGACAGGCGCTTCGCGCGAAGGGGCGCCAGCATCTGCGCTTCCCGGGGCGAATTCTCCGCGCCCAGAATCGTCGCCAGATAATTCCGGGGCGAGACGAACATGAAGATCGCCTTGGGCTGATAGGCGCGGGCAAGAATTTCCGGCGCCAACTCGGACGCGAAGCTGGTGGCTTTCACCACCGCCTGCTGGTCGGCGCGGAAGGTGCGCGACCAGAGTTTCAACAGGGCCGAAAGATGGGTTTCGAACCGCCCGTCGGTCCAGCGGCGCGGGAATGTTTCCGGCTCGGCGCGGATCTGGGCCAAGGTGCGCAGGATCGCCGGCTCGCGGAGCGCCAATACGCCACTGTGCCGGCCCAGCAGCCGGGAGAGCAGCGTCGATCCCACATGCCCGATGTGGAAAATGAACTGGCAGCTTTCCTCCAGCCCCATCTGCGAGACCTCTGCCTCCGCTTGCGCGAAAGGGAGGGTCTGGGCGCTCGGCAGCCGAATGCGTGCATCGAGAAAGCTGGCCTGGGCGTAATCGGCTTCGGTCAGGCCCACCAGTGTGAGGGAATCAGTCCCCACATCGAGGGCGTGGGGGAAAAGTTCCGGGGTGCGGGAAAGCTGGGGCATGGACTCGGGGACGGCGCTTCGCCGGCCTGCTTACCACGGCCACCTGTCCGATGGCCTGGAAAGCGCAGGCAGGAGGCAAGCCCACACCGGCGGAAAGGTCTTGGGATGGCGGACAATTTCCGGTGTTTACCGCTTGATAAGGCAGGGTTCCGCTGGTAAACCCCGCGCCTTGGCAAAAAGCTAACGCGCTGGCGGTGTTCTCCGCTTCCGGCGCGCTGTCTTTTTGTCTGTAGGAGTGTAGCTCAGTTGGTAGAGCATCGGTCTCCAAAACCGAGGGCCGTGGGTTCGAGTCCCTCCACTCCTGCCAAGTGATGCACGAACGAGAAACGGATTCAATATCGTGGCCGATACAACCAAGAAAGCAGCCGAGACCGCGGGCAAGGAATTGCCGGCGCCGGTCCCTGCGCGCCGCACAGGCCTGGTTCAGTTCTTTGAAGAGACGCGCCGCGAAACTTCGAAGGTCACATGGCCGACCTGGAAAGAGACTTACCTCACCACGATCGTCGTGTTCGTGATGGTGGGGCTCACGATGATGTTTTTCTTCGCGACCGATTTGCTGCTCTCGATTGGCGAGAAGTGGCTGATCGGTGCGATGGGTTGAGAGACACAATGAGCGAAGCTGGAACTGCACCGAAAGTCGTCGCTGACGCGCGCTGGTACATCGTCCACACCTACTCGAACTTCGAGAAGAAGGTGACGGAAGAGATCAAGCGCCAGGCGAAGCTTCAGGATCTGGAAGAGTACGTCGCCGATGTAATCGTTCCGACCGAGGAAGTGGTGGAAGTGCGCCGCGGCCAGAAGATCAATTCCGAGCGCAAATTCCTGCCGGGCTATGTGCTGCTGCACGCCAAGCTGACGGACGAGGTTTATCACCTTGTGAAAAACGTCGCGAAGGTCACCGGCTTTCTCGGCCAGAACAACAAGCCGATGCCGCTTCGCCAGGGCGAAGTCGATCGCATCCTCAATCAGGTTCACGAAGGCCAGGAACATCCCAAGTCGTCGATCACCTTCGAGATCGGCGAGCAGGTCAAAGTGGCCGATGGACCGTTCGCGTCGTTCAACGGCGTGGTGGAAGAAGTGGACGAAGACCGTTCGCGCCTGAAGGTCGCTGTTTCGATCTTCGGCCGCGCGACGCCGGTCGAACTGGAATTCACGCAGGTCGAGAAACTCTGATCAACGTGATGTTGAGCGCGGGAGGGCCGAGCCGGTCCGTTTGAACCGCATACCGCTAAGGAGGCGGATTAGAAGTGGCGAAGAAAGTAACAGGTTACATCAAGCTTCAGGTGCCGGCAGGCGCGGCGAATCCGTCGCCGCCGATCGGTCCCGCGCTCGGTCAGCGCGGCCTGAACATCATGGAGTTCTGCAAGGCGTTCAACGCCAAGACGCAGGACCAGGAAAAGAACATGCCGATCCCGGTGACCATCACCGTGTTCTCGGACAAGTCGTTCACCTTCGAGATGAAGACGCCGCCGGCGTCCTACTTCCTCAAGAAGGCGGCGAAGCTGTCCAGCGGCTCCAAGACCCCCGGTCTTTCCTTCGCGGGCAGCGTGACGAAGGCGCAGGTGCGCCAGATCGCCGAAACGAAGATGAAGGATCTGAACGCCAACGATATCGAAAACGCGATGCTGCTGATTGAAGGCTCCGCGCGCTCGATGGGTATCGAGGTGAAGGGGTAAGTCATGGCAAAGATTTCAAAGCGCTTTAAGAAAGCCACCGAGGGCGTCGATACCGCGAAGTTCGACGAGACGATCGAGTTGTCGATCAATCTGGGCGTCGATCCCAAGCATGCCGACCAGATGGTTCGCGGCGTTGTCTCGCTGCCGAGCGGCACGGGCCGTTCGCTCCGCGTCGCCGTGTTCGCGAAGGGCGCGAAGGCGGAAGAAGCCAAGAAGGCGGGCGCCGAACTCGTCGGCGCCGAGGATTTGTTCGAGATCGTGAACAAGGGCGAAATCAATTTCGACCGCTGCATCGCGACGCCGGACATGATGGGCCTCGTCGGCCGTCTCGGTAAGGTGCTCGGCCCGCGCGGCATGATGCCGAACCCGAAGGTCGGCACCGTGACGATGGATGTCGTTCAGGCCATCAAGGACGCCAAGGGCGGCGCGGTCGAATTCCGCGTCGAGAAGGCCGGCATCGTGCAGGCCGGCGTCGGCAAGGCGAGCTTCACCGAAGATGCGATCGTCGCGAACGTCAAAGCGTTCGTGGACAGCGTCATGAAGGCGAAGCCGACGGGCGCCAAGGGCACCTATATGAAGAAGATATCGCTCTCATCGACGATGGGGCCTGGCGTGAAGATCGCGCTCGGCAGCGTCGGCGCATCGAGCGCGGCAGCGTAACGAATTCAAGAATTCGGGCGGACGATCGCCCGAACTGTCCGAGACCACCGGAGTGCTTAGGCACTTAAAAGTTCCGGTGCAGACAGGGAAAGAAACCGGATTGCGATGGAAACATCGCCAAGACGGATTTGAACCCTGGGACAGAAGTGAGTGTCACAGGGCTGTTTCGCGGATCGTCACGCGAAGCGGTTGATAGGAGAGCAAAGTGGATAAAACCCAGAAGGCGGAAGTCGTTGAAGACCTGAATGGCGTCTTTGCGAATGCCGGCTCCGTGGTTGTCGCCCACTACACGGGCCTGACGGTCGCCGAGTTGAGCGATCTTCGTTCGCGCATGCGCGCGGCCGGAGCTTCGTTCCGCGTGGCGAAGAACCGTCTGGCCGTGCGCGCTCTGAAAGGAACGCCGATTGAAGGCATTTCCGATCTCTTCAAAGGTCCGACGGGCATTGCGGTCAGCAATGATCCGGTCGCGGCTGCGAAGGTGTCGGCTGCCTACGCCAAGGATAACGACAAGCTCGTCATCCTCGGTGGATCGGTTGGAACGACGACTCTGGATGCGAATGGCGTCAAAGCCCTCGCAACCTTGCCGTCGCTCGACCAGCTGCGAGGCAAAATCGTGGGTCTGCTCGTTGCACCCCCAACCAACCATTCAAATCCGAAACCCAAGGAAACTGAGAAATGTCGAAGATCGAAAAGCTTGTTGAAGACCTGTCGGGCCTCACGGTCCTGGAAGCCGCGGACCTCGCGAAGCTGCTGGAAGAGAAGTGGGGCGTTTCCGCCGCTGCTCCTGTTGCCGCCGCTGCCGGTCCGGCCGCCGCTGCCGCTCCGGCCGCGGAAGCCAAGACCGAATTCTCGGTCGTGCTCACCGAAGCGGGCGCCAACAAGATCAACGTCATCAAGGAAGTCCGTGCGATCACGGGCCTGGGCCTGAAGGAAGCCAAAGACCTCGTCGAGGCTGCCCCCAAGGAAGTGAAGGCCGATGTGTCCAAGGACGAAGCCGAAAAGATCAAGAAGCAGCTCGAAGGCGCCGGCGCCAAGGTCGAGTTGAAGTAATAAGGAGGCGAGGAGGGTTGAATAACCCACCCCGCGTGCATATTTCGTTCACCCACCCCCTCGGGCGAGTCGCCCGCCCGAGGGTCGGTGGTTTTCGCTCATTCGGTACGACGCAAGGGAACCACGAATGACTCTCTCATTCACGGGACGCAAAAGGCTTCGCAAATTCTTCGGCAAAATGGTCGAAGTGGCGGAGATGCCCAACCTCATTGAGGTCCAAAAGACCTCTTACGACCAGTTCCTCCAGGTTGTGAAACCGGAAGGCGGAAGGCTGGATGAGGGCTTACAGGCTGTCTTCTCGTCCGTGTTCCCGATCAAGGATTTCTCCGAGAATTCCCTACTCGAATATGTGGATTACCACTTCGAGGAGCCCAAATACGATGTTGAGGAGTGCCAGCAGCGCTCGATGACTTATGCCGCGCCGCTGAAGGTGACGCTGCGCCTCATCGTGTTCGATGTGGACATCGAAACCGGCGCCAAGTCGGTCAAGGACATCAAGGAACAGGATGTCTATATGGGCGACATCCCGTTCATGACCGAGAACGGCACCTTCGTCATCAACGGCACCGAGCGCGTGATCGTCTCGCAGATGCACCGTTCGCCGGGCGCGTTCTTCGACCACGACAAGGGCAAGACCCATTCGAGCGGCAAGCTTTTGTTCGCCGCGCGCGTGATCCCCTATCGCGGCTCGTGGCTCGACTTCGAATTCGACGCCAAGGACATCATCCATGTCCGCATCGACCGCCGCCGCAAGCTGCCGGCGACGACACTTCTTTATGCGCTCGGCCTGACGCAGGAAGACATCCTGGAGAATTTCTATTCCAAGATCGTCTTCAAGCACACCAAGGACGGCGGCTGGACGACTCCGGTCGAGCCGACATGGATGCGCAACGCCAAGGCCGTTGCCGACTGGAAGAATGCCAAGACGGGTGAAGTGCTGGTGGAAGCCGGCGCGAAGGTGCCCGTGCGCGGTCTTCGCAAGTGGCAGGAAGACGGCGTTAAAAGCATCGCGCTCACCGACGATGACCTGATCGGCCGCTACAGCGCGCTCGACATGGTCAACCCGGAGACCGGCGAGATCTTCGTCGAAGCCGGCGATGAGCTGACCAAAGACACGCTCGACACGCTGGTGGACAATGGCTTCACCGAGATCGACTGCATCAATGTCGATGGCATTCAGATCGGCGCTTACGTTCGCAATACGATGAATGTGGACAAGAACCACAACCGCGAAGCGGCGCTCATCGACATCTACCGCGTCATGCGTCCGGGCGAGCCGCCCACGCTCGATACGGCGGAAACCCTGTTCAGCCAGCTGTTCTTCGACAGCGAGCGCTACGATCTTTCCGCGGTGGGCCGCGTGAAGATGAACATGCGCATGAACCTCGATGCGCCGGATACGATGCGCGTCCTGCGCAAGGAAGACATCATCGCGATCCTGAAGGCGCTGGCGGACTTGCGCGACGGGCGCGGCGAAATCGACGACATCGACAATCTCGGCAATCGCCGCGTGCGTTCGGTGGGCGAGTTGATGGAAAACCAGTTCCGCGTCGGCCTGCTGCGCATGGAACGCGCGATCAAGGAGCGCATGTCGGCCGTCGATATCGACACCGTCATGCCGCATGACCTGATCAACGCGAAGCCTGTTGCGGCTGCCGTGCGTGAGTTCTTCGGTTCCTCGCAGCTCTCGCAATTCATGGACCAGACGAACCCGCTGTCGGAAGTCACCCACAAGCGCCGCATGTCGGCCCTTGGACCGGGCGGTCTGACGCGCGAACGCGCCGGTTTCGAGGTGCGCGACGTGCATCCGACGCATTACGGCCGCATCTGCCCGATCGAGACGCCGGAAGGCCCGAATATCGGTCTGATCAACTCGCTGGCGACTTACGCGCGCGTGAACAAGTACGGCTTCATCGAAAGCCCGTACCGCAAGGTCGTGAACAAGCACGTCACTAATGAAGTGATCTATCTGTCGGCGATGGAAGAGGCGAAGTACACGATCGCCCAGGCCAACGCGACGATCGATGCGCGTGGCCGCATCACCGACGAACTCGTCTCGTGCCGCAAGCATGGCGACTTCCTGATGACGACGCCGGAGCAGGTCGAGTTCATCGACGTGTCGCCGAAGCAGCTTGTGTCCGTGGCCGCGGCGCTCGTGCCGTTCCTCGAGAACGACGACGCCAACCGCGCGCTCATGGGTTCGAACATGCAGCGTCAGGCCGTTCCGCTGCTTCAGCCGGAGGCGCCGCTCGTCGGCACCGGCCTCGAAGACGTGGTGGCACGCGACTCCGGCTCGGCGATCTCCGCCAAGCGCGCGGGCGTTGTCGATCAGATCGACGCGACGCGTATCGTTGTGCGTGCGACGGAAGAATCCGATCCGACCAAGCCGGGCATCGACATCTATCACTTGAAGAAGTTCCAGCGCTCCAACCAGTCGACCTGCATCAACCAGCGTCCGCTGGTGAAGGTTGGCGACCGTCTGCAGAAGGGCGACATCATCGCCGACGGTCCGTCGACCGATCTGGGCGAGCTGGCGCTCGGCAAGAATGCGCTCGTCGCGTTCATGCCGTGGAACGGTTACAATTTCGAGGACTCCATCCTCATCTCCGAGCGCATCGTGCGCGACGACGTCTTCACCTCGATCCACATCGAGGAATTCGAGACGATGGCGCGCGATACCAAGCTCGGGCCGGAGGAAATCACGCGCGACATCCCGAACGTGGGTGAAGAGTCGCTCAAGAACCTCGACGAAGCCGGCATCACCTATATCGGCGCCGAAGTTCAGGCCGGCGACATTCTCGTCGGCAAGGTGACGCCGAAGGGCGAAACCCCGATGACGCCGGAAGAAAAGCTTCTGCGTGCCATCTTCGGCGAAAAGGCGGCCGACGTGCGCGACACGTCGCTGCGCGTTCCGCCGGGCGTTACCGGTACGATCGTGGAAGTGCGCGTCTTCAACCGTCACGGCGTTGACAAGGATCAGCGCGCTATGGCGATCGAGAAGGCGGAGGAAGAGCGCCTGGCCGAAGACCGCGACGATGAACTCGCGATCCTCGAGCGCAACATCTTCGCGCGCCTCGAGGAGATCCTGCTGCACAAGACGGCGGCGCACGGCCCGAAAGGGATGGCGGCCGACACCAAGATCACGCAATCGGTTCTGGAAACGATTGCCAAGCATCAATGGTGGCAGATCGGCCTGCGCAACGAGAAGGCGCAAGGCGAGATCGAAGCGCTGAAGAAGCAGTACGACGACTCCAAGGGCCTGCTCGACAAGCGCTTCGCCGACAAGGTCGAAAAGCTGCGCCGCGGCGACGAACTTGCCCCGGGCGTGATGAAGATGGTCAAGGTGTTCGTGGCGGTGAAGCGCAAGCTGCAGCCGGGCGACAAGATGGCCGGCCGTCACGGCAACAAGGGCGTGATCAGCCGCATCCTGCCGATCGAAGACATGCCGCATCTGGAAGACGGCACGGCGGTGGACGTCGTGCTCAATCCGCTGGGCGTGCCTTCGCGCATGAACGTCGGTCAGATTCTCGAAACCCATCTGGGTTGGGCGTCTGCCGGCCTCGGCAAGCAGATCGGCGACGTGGTCGATAAGGTGCGCCGCGACGGCAAGCATGAAGCGCTGCGCCGCCACCTCAAGCATGTTTATGGCGACGACGAACGCCTGAAGGAACTGGACGATCAGGGTCTCATGGAACTCGGCGACAATCTGCGCGCCGGCGTTCCGATGGCGACGCCTGTGTTCGATGGCGCCAAGGAAAACGACATCGTTGATATGCTGGCGCAGGCGGGGCTGACCTCGTCCGGTCAGGTCACGCTGTATGACGGCCGCACGGGCGAGGCGTTCAAGCGCCAGGTCACTGTCGGCTTCATCTACATGCTGAAGCTGCATCACCTTGTGGACGACAAGATCCACGCGCGTTCGATCGGTCCTTACTCGCTCGTCACCCAGCAGCCGTTGGGCGGCAAGGCGCAGTTCGGCGGTCAGCGTTTCGGCGAAATGGAAGTCTGGGCGCTCGAAGCTTACGGCGCGGCC
>SMFH01000072.1_pt1 | contig 18164 bp, 12 predicted proteins | sample 2456121 | NCBI WGS metagenome assembly SMFH01 (sample SAMN10132613, study PRJNA489261) | soil metagenome | isolation source: day120 antibiotic-silty clay loam soil | place: USA
CTTCTCCGCCAGCGCTGCGTTCTGCTCGGTGGAAACGGTGGGAACGCGTTCGTAGTCGGTGATCGTCATCCGCGTCCCTCAGTTCAATGTCTTGAGATAAGAGATGATGCTGGCGCGCTCATTCGCGGACAGTTCCGGCTTCGGCATCAGCGCGCCCGGTTTCACGCCTTGCGGATCGGCGATCCAGCGATCGAGATCCTGCGGATCATTGGGCAGGCTTCCCGCGGCAATGGTCTGCCGCTGCATGAGATGACTGAGATCCGGCCCCAATGATCCCGCTGCGTCGGTGCCGCGCACCGCATGGCAGCTACCGCAATGGGTGGTGAAATTCGCGAGCCCCGCCCATTGCCCGCCATTTGAAGGACGCGCGGGGGATTGCAGCTGATGCGCGCGCCACGCCGCAAAATCCTGCGGCGACTGCGCGACAAGCAGCATGCCCATCTTCGCATGCTGCAAGCCGCAATATTCCGTACATTGGCCGTGGTAGATGCCGGGCGTGTGCGCTTCCAGCCAGGTTTCGTTCGTCTGGCCGGGAATGGCATCGGTCTTGCCGCCAAGCGCGGGAATCCAGAAGGAGTGGATCACGTCCGCGCCGATGAGCTTGAACAACACCGGCTGCCCGGCCGGAATGTGGATCTCATTCGCGGTGGAGAACACCTGCGACGGATCGTTGTTCAGATAGCGGACCTGCCACCACCATTGATGGCCGGTGATCTCCACGGTGAGCGCCGGCTTGGTAGAGGGCGATGAAACCTTCGCCAGCACCACCATCGTCCACACCACCGTGAACAACAGTACGAGGGAAGATAGCCCAACACCGATCCATATCCAGCGCAGGCCATCTGTCCTCTCATCGATGGCGATCTTGCTGCCCGCGGGCTGCGGCGCCATGCCGGGCCTGCGCCAGATCGCGCCAGCGAGGAGCAGCGAAATGATGACGATGACCGCGATGGAAATGATTGTGACGCCCCATGTGAGGGGCAGGACGGCGTCAGCCTTATCCCCGGCGCCTGTCATATAGTTCAGCGGCGCGGCGGCGAAGGCGCGTGGTATGGGGCAAAGAAAAAAGCAGACAAAGACCCGCAGGAGGACTTTCAGTCCGGAACGGTTTTGGGACGACCGTTTCACCCTTTCCCCCACCTGCAAAACCTGCGGGGAACCCGCAGCTATGGGGAAGTAATGCGCAACCGGGAGTTTTGATCCGTCGGGCATGGCCGAAGAACATAATATCGTAATGCGATATATTGCCCCCCCGGAAGCCGGCTACTTGTTGACCGTTTTGTAGAGCGGCTCGGCCATGTTGAGGTGGTCCTGCACTGCCGTCGCGGTGGTCGCGGCGAAGCTCTTCACCGCCGCGTTGTCGCCGTCCTTGGCGTAGCCCTGCATCAGGATGAGCGCCTCTTTGTGGGCATCGACCTGCTGGCTCATATAGCGGGCATCGAAATCCGCCGTCTTGGCACCGCGCAGATCGTCGATCAGACCTTGGCGGCGGTCATCCAGACGGGCCGGTGCGGCAGGCTGATGCTTCATCTCGCCCAGGATGGATTTGAGCTTGGCGGTGGTTTCGGTATGCGCCTGCACCATTTTCGCCGCGAATGCCTTTACACCCGGATTGGTGGCGCGCGTCTGCGCAATCTTGCCCGCCTCGACTTCATACATGTCGCTGATCGCAGCGCCGGTGACGAAGCCTTGCAGACTCGACGTCGTTTCGGCGGACATCGTGCCCACGGCATGGCTTGTCGCATCCTTCACCCTGCTCATCGTTTCGTTGTTGGTGCCGGGCGCGGGGCTCTGGTGGCCCGGCTGATCCGGCGGGGCGGCCATGGCGGAAGCGCTGACAAATAACGCAGCGGCCGAAAGCATCAAAATCTTCTTCATGACTATCTCCCTTTTCATGCAGCGGTAACGCGGCGGCCATGGGGGAGTTCCGGCGGAGTTGGGGAGCACTATTCGCCAGACTTCGAAACCCTACGCAGAGACTTAGCGTCATGCGCGGAAACCGGCTCGGCTTTGTTGCCCCAGGAGTTCCGGATGTAGGTGGCGACATCCGCCAGTTCCTTGTCGCTCAGCACCGGGAATGCCGGCATCGAAAAGCCGCTACCCGCACTCTTCGTGTCCGCTGTCGAAGCGCCCTGCAGGATGATCCGCAGGACAGTGTCTGGATTTTGCGATTGCACCAGTGTGTTTCCAGCGAGCGTCGGATAGCCCTGCGCGCTCGTCCGCGTGTGGCACGCCGAGCAGCGCTCCACGAACACCGCCTGCCCGTCATGCATCTGCCTCGCGTCCGGTGCGTGCGGCAGCTTGGGCGCAACCGGCGCAAGCGACTTCAGATAGGTCGCGATGGCATTCAGATCCGCATCCCTCATCCGGCTGGTGGATTCCTCGACAACCTGCTGCATCGGACCGGCAGCCCAGGCATGGGCACTGCGGCCTGTTTTTAAGAACTGCACGATTTCCTGCGCTGACCAATCGCCCAGCCCATCGCGCTTGGCATTGGTGATGTTGGGCGCGAACCATCCATCCACGAGATTGCCCTGCATGTTATCGCCGGCTTTGTCGGCGAACATGAAGTTCTTGGGTGAATGACAAGCGCCGCAATGGCCGGCACCGGTGACAATCCAGGCGCCGCGATTCCAAGCCGCGGATTTCGTCGCGTCCGGCTTGAAAGAATTTTGGTTCAGAAACAGCGCGTTCCAGGCCACCATGCCCGCGCGGATATTGGCTGGGAAGATAAGGTCATTGTGCGGCGGACGGTATGACACCGGCTTTACGGTCTTCAGATAGGCGAAGATCGCGTCGGTATCCGCGCGGCTGAGCTTGGTGAAATAGGCATAGGGGAACGCCGGATAGAGATGACGGCCGTCCGCTGCAATGCCGTGTTGCAACGCGCGGTAAAACTGATCGGCACTCCAGTTGCCGATGCCGGTCTTCTTGTCCGGTGTAATGTTCGAGGAATAGACGGTGCCCGGCGCCGCGTGCAGCGGATAGCCTCCTGCGAATTTCGGGCTGCCGGCCTGCGGCCGCGTATGGCAGACGACGCAATCGCCCATCGTGACGAGATAGCGGCCACGCGCCACCTGTGGCGTATCCGCCGCCTGAGCGGGGGAACAACACAGAACGCCCATAATCGCGATGAAGATAAAACGAAACATGAAAGGCCGCCGAGCCATATAAGAGAAACAATGGCTGCCCGCCACGATTGTTCCGGCATGCGACCGACAGCGCAGGGTTATGCTTACGTTCCGTCCGCGCTCGCGCCCATCTCCTTGGCGACCTTATGAGCAGGCCCCGGGGCACGGCGCGATCTACCTTCCCGCCATGTCCGCCACCAAGCGCGGCACTTCTGTTAGATCAAACTCTGCTCCGATTTTTGTTTAAATTCGGAGCAACGCCAGCGACTTGTCGCTGCCGCCTAGAACATTGAATTTCTGCGCGAACGACGAGGATGTTTCGGGGCGGCTGATGATGAAGATTGGAAGCGCTGTGCCGTGCAATTTTGCATCACGCCGAACGATGAGGCCGCGCACAGGTCCATTTGCTTGTGGACACGGCGCGGCCTCACGGGGCTGGGCAAGCCAGCCGATGAAGCCATTGGCCGGCGCCGTGCCGCCGCCGCTGATCTGCGCGGCCTGCGTCTGGGCTGCCATGGTCGTGAAATACCGCTTGTTGGTCAGGTTCTTTCCCCAGAGGCTGACCTTCCAGGTTCCGCTGTTGGGTTCAATTCCCAGGCTGGCACTGAGGAGAGCGTAGCCCTTCTGGAGAGACCTCGGGTCCAGCGAAGAATCTAGATAGGCCGAACTTTGCCCGGAGAGTTCCGCCGCCACAAACCAGCTATACTGACTCGTTCCCCAATTCTGTTCCCACCGTCCCCCGATGCTCCAATGCCACTTGGGCGCATAGGGCAAAGTAAGGCCATTGAAGTTGCAATAACTGTGTGTCGCATCCGTATAAGGCCCGGAGGATGCGGGCGGAGGAGAACCCTGGAACGGATAGGTCTTGTCGCAGGTCAGATGATCCGCGCCGCCCGTGATCAGCGAGTCAATATAGCTGCCGGATGCATTCAAGGTCAGCTCGTCGATGGGCTGCGCCTGTGTATCGAACTCAACACCCTGATTGCGGAAGTTTCCGGCGTTGCCGATCGCAAATCCCGTTCCGATCGGCAGGAGTGTCGATTGCTGATAGTCCTTCACCAGCATGCGGAATACGTCCAAATTCACCAGCAGCCTGTTATCGAACCAGGTCGACTTGATGCCCACCTCGTAGTTGAGAGACGTCTCCGGATTGAAGGCATAAGGCGTCACCGTCGCAGAGCGCGAGTTGAAGCCGCCATCCTTGAAGCCGCTGCTCGCGGTGGCATAAACCATCACGTCCGGCTTGATGTCGTACTGGGCGCCGTACATCCATGTGAGGCTCTTGTCGGTGATGCGGCCGGTCATCGCGGCGTTCGGCCCCTGCGTAAAGGTGAAAGGCGCCGAAACCGTGTTGCCGGCGATATTCACTTTCGTCGATGTGATCGACGAACTCTTGCGGTCGTGGCTGTAGCGCAGACCGCCAGTAAGCCGGAAAGTATCGGTGACGTTCATGGTCACCTGCGTGTAAGGCGCCCACGCGGTCGTTTTCTGGTGGAAGTTTGTGTTGTTCTGATCGCCGACATGCGCCGAACCCGGCCCGCCCTGCGCGGCAGGATACTTGCGATTGGCACCTGAATCGATGGTCAACTGCGCAGCATATTGCAAATCATCGTGGAAGAAATACAGGCCCGCCACGTAGTCAATGAAGTGCTTACCGTCCGAAACGATCCGCAATTCGTTACTGGTGGACCCAATATTATCTCGTTGCATGTTGGTGGCGATATCGAGCGGGAGCGAACCTGGCCCAACATTCGGAGCAAAGTCATGGTACGAATTGTAGGCGAGAAGATCTGTCAGCGTCGCATCGAACGGCAATTGACGGCTGACGTTCATCGAGGCGCCCCACATCGTCGTTTTGTTATATGCCGGTGTCGCCGAGTTCACTTCCCAGGATCCGGGCACGACATAGGGGTGCGAAGGATTGGTGGCCTTCTGGGCAATGACGAACGGCGACTTGTCGAAGCTAACCGGCTTGGGATTATAGCCATACACGATCCCGCCTGTACCAAGCGGATCAACCTGAACGCTGTTGGTACCGTCGGTGGACATGTAGGAGTAGTAACCGATGAGGTCCACAGTGGTGGCCTCGTCCGGCGTCCAACGAAGACGTGCGCGACCGCCGTACCTGTTGCTATTCCAAACGGGCGCGTTGGTATAGAGATTCTTCAGATAGCCTGAATGGGTGTCTATCCAGCCAGCGAAGCGGCCCGCCAGATCGTCCGTGATTCCGTGATGCCGCCGCCGACATAACCGGCGACGCGCACCTGGTCGAAGTTTCCATACTGCACATCGATCATGGCTTCAGGCGTCTGCGACGGCGCACGCGTATTGATGTTGATCGCGCCCACCGGCGTATTTCGCCCGTAAAGCGTACCCTGCGGTCCGCGCAGCACTTCGACCGTGGAGATATCGGTGATTTCGCCGTAGATCGGCCCCGCGACCGGGATGAACACACCGTCCATGAACACGCCGACATCCGGCTCGGTGCCGGCATTGGTACCCGACGTACCAACATTGCGGATGATGATCGAGGAATTGCGATTATTGTTCGACTGATTGATGGTGAGGCTGGGAACAAGCATGGCGAGATCCGCCACGCTGGAGACTCCCTTTTGCTCCAACTGGTCGCCACTGAATGCACTGATCGCCAGTCCGACATGCTGTACATTTTCCGGACGTTTCTCGGCGGTCACCGTGACGGTCTCGATACCGCCGCCCGTGTCGGCCGTTTGTGCGTAGGCAACACCGCCGCTGCCCAGCCACAGACCCGCGAGAACCGCGGCTGAAGTCAGAAGTTTTTGACGGATGTGGCGACGGCCATTGTGTTCAGACATTTCTTTTCCCCCTTGCTTTGCACGCACGCTCGATACGATGACAGGCCAAACGTCTTCGCCCGTTTCATCAAATGGTACTCCCTTAGAGCTGCATGTTCGCCAGCTCCCCGGTTCACGCGACAAGCGCACCACGCCGGACGCTCTTGCCACCATGATAGACTCTGCTTTTTAGCTACGCTGGTGAAATGCTTTGTGGCTGTGGGGAACATGCCGGAAAGGCATGTGGCGAGCTTGTCTCACGCAGCCTGCTTTTCAAACGGCGGCTTCGAGCATGGCTCACGCCAGGCTTGGGTTGCCGGTTGAGGCATCAGCCTCGAGAAGCCGCTCTTTTGCGTGCGCAGTTCGTGTTACAAACCAAGAAAGCAGAAAGCTCAACGCGAAAAACAGCGTCAAGATCACGAACTGGCCACATAGCGCTGCCGGGTAACAAAAACGGCGCAATAACCGGATCGATTCATTAAACATGACATAGTCTTGCCACCGGCTGACAAGTGTCAGACCGGATTTTTAGCCGCCGCCGAACAACGCTCGGACATCCCCAAATGTTTGCCGGCCACGAAATAGGAGAAAGCACCGGCGAGAGCGAAAAAAGTAATCGCGATCAGCGCATACCGCAGGCTCTCCTTGCCGAATGCCGGCTTGAGCGCATCGCTCATTCCTCCGACCATCAAAGGGCCGAGTCCTCCACCCAGGAGATTGGTCAGGAACAACGTCAGTGCCGTGGCGCGCGCTCGCATGCGCGGAGGCGTCAGATTGAGCGTCACGGCGGAGGTCGGCGCCTTGTGAACAGCCGTCAGCAGAACGCCGCCCATGGCAGCAACGCCGATGAAGCCAACGACAGGCGTATATAATAGAAACAGCATCGAAACAGGGAACAGGGCCAGCGCTACCGCGACGATCCACAACCTCCAATGTGGGCTCCTATCCCCCAACCGATCCGAAAACACGCCACCGGCCAGTGTGCCGATCAATCCTCCGAGCCCGCTGGCAATACCAAGGATCAATCCGGCCTGGCCGACCGTCATGCCATGTGAGCGCACCAGAAAAGACGGAAGCCATGCGCCCTGGCCGAACGTGACGAACGAGCAGAACGTCGTGCCGAGCATCGTGTAACGCAGGCTGCGGTCCCCCCACAGAAGCTGAATGACCTTGAGGAATGACTGGTACGGGAGAGCGGCCGACGCGACGGTTTCGTGTTGACCGCGCTGCGGCTCGGTGGTGGTCAAGAAGATGAGCAGTGCGATGGCGATCCCGGGAAGGGAAATGATGAAGAAGGTCATGCGCCAGCCGAAATGCTCCGCCAGATAGCCTCCCAATGCCAGCCCGGCAAAAACGCCCAGATGAATCCCGATCGTGTAAATGGAAATGGCGGTTCCGCGTCGCTCCGGCGGAAACATATCCGAGAGCACAGAGTGCGCAGATGGTGTCATCCCCGCTTCACCGATCCCAACACCGATGCGCAAGAGAACAAGCTGGCCAAAGGTCGTGACACGGCCGCACAACGCCGTCATCACGCTCCAAAGGGTGATCGCCACTCCGATGATGTTGCGCCGGCTTATCCGTTCGGCGAGAGCTGAAAGCGGCAATCCGAACAGCACATAGCACGCCGTGAACGCAAATCCCGAAAGAAAGCCCAGGCTCACATCGCCCAGATGCAACTGGTGCTTCAGTTGCGGCATCACAACACTGATGATGCTGCGATCGAGAAACGCGCAGGCGTTGCCGAGCATCAGGACGATCAGGATATAATATGAATAGACCGCACCTGCGCGCTGTTGCTCGATTACGGGCCGCCCCACGTTCTCGCTTGGCCGTTGCTGCATGTTAAAACGCAACGCCATCGGGCTTTGCCGATTGTGGAGTCACGATCTCCACCACAGTCGTCACCGGTGCCTTGAGCGCCTCGCGGATAACGCCGCACAATTCCGCACTTCGCGTCACTCGCACACCGCGCGCACCGAAAGCTTTCGCGATCTCGGCGAAATTGGTGTCCGTGAAATCCGTCGAAAGCAACCGCCCCCCCATCAACCCGATTTGCGCTTGGCGACAATACTCAAGATTGCCGTTGTTCAGAACGCACACCACCACCGGTGTCTTCATGCGAATCGATGTCTCCAACTCATGGAGCAGCATCATGAAGCCGCCGTCTCCCGCCAGCGCGACAAAGCGTCTTTCAGGGCAAGCCAATTTTGCTCCGATCGCCGCAGGAAAGGCAAAACCCATAGTCCCCATGCCGCGCGGGCCGACATAGTATCGCCCCTTCCTTTCCACCTCGAAATATTGCCCACCCCAGATCTGGTTGAAACCGGAATCGCAGATCAGCGTGTCATCCGGTTCCATCGCCTCACGCAAGGCTCGCATCGCCTGCAACGGGTGGACCGGCTCATCATTTACGGGAGCGGATTGCGGACTCTCCACGCCAGACGTGGCGAGCCAGGATTTCCGAAGAGCGCTAACAGCTCCGTCAGCGCGCGGACCATCCCATTTCGTTTCTTTCGCCGCGACGATCAAGTCCTGTAGGAAGAGCTTTGCGTCACTCCACACGGAATGGACCACATCGTAGTTCTTCCCGATCTCGACGGGATCGATATCGATCTGAATCAAGGGCGTGCCGCGCTTCGGTATGGTCCAATTCGCGGTATCCACATTCGTGAACCGCGACCCGATTGCCAGCACGAAATCGACGTCGGCGAGATATTGGTTTGTTACCGGCCGGCCGAGTTGCCCGGCTGGGCCCAGACTCAGCAGATGTGTTTCTGCGATCGCCCCCTTTCCCATATAAGTCGTGGTCACGGGTATGCCGGTAAGCTCGGCGAAGGCTTCGACTTCTGCGCTCGCACCGGAGGTGATGACGCCGCCGCCGCACCAGATCACAGGCTTGTGCGCCTTGCGGAGCGCGTCCAGAACGATATTCGCCTCTTTGGATTCCGCGCGAACGCGCAGCGCGGGATAGCGCCCGAATTCAGGGCTGCAGAGAAAATCGTCGTCGCCATATTCTGCGCTCCGCAGGAACACATCCAGCGGAACATTCAGCACCACTGGGCCCGGCCGCCCGGTTGTCGCAATGCGGAACGCCCGCTTGACGAGATCGGGAATGCGTTCGGGCTGATCGATCTGGATCACGGCTTTCGTCACCGTTTGCAGCAGCGCCGGCTGATCCAGCTCCTGAAAATTATCGCGGTTGCGAATCCTGGTTGGGGACGTCGTCGCGACGGCCAGCACCGGCACGGAGTCCGCGTAAGCCGTCGCCAGGCCCGTCACCAGATTGGTGACGCCCGGGCCGGACGAGGCATCGCAGACGCCGACTCGTCCGGACACCCGGGCAAATGCGTCGGCCATATGTGCCGCCGCCTGCTCGTGACGCACCAAAACGTGCCGAATGGAGTCTTCTCTGAAGAGCGCGTCGTAAAAACCAAGGCTATCGCCCGGTATTCCGAACACATGGGATACGCCAAACGCTTTCAGCAATTTCACGAAGGCGTCACCGCCTTTCATCTTCATGTTTATGCTCCGCTTCGTTGCGATGGGCGTCCCAAGATGCCTATCGTCCGGTAAAAGTTGCTATTTTGGCAGAGCTGGTGAAATGCTTTGTGGCTGTGAGGTGCATGTCCGAAAAGCATGTGGCTTGCAAAGTCTTGAATGCCAATCTGATCGGCCGAGCGGAGAGCTTGCTGTTCTCTCAATGAGGTGCGCGCTTGAATAACAGAGGGGAAATCGATGTTCGCCAGATTCGGCAGATCATCGAAGTCTGCAGATCGGGCGGAATAGGACGGGCCGCCCGCGAGTTGGGTATTTCCCAGCCGGCGCTCAGCCGAAGCATCGCCCGCATCGAGGACCAACTCGGCGCGGTGCTTTTCGAACGGGCTGGCGATGGCGCAAAGCCTACGCCATTCGCCAATTACATCATCTCCCGCGCGGTGCCGCCGATGGAAAGCATCGCCACCATCGCGCGCGAAGTCAGGATGATGGCCAAAGGCGACTCCGGGCGGCTGCGTGTCGGCATGGGCCCTCTCATACGACAACTTATTTTCTTGCCCGCGGTCACGGAGATCCTGGGAAAATTCCCGAACCTCAGCCTCAAGGCCAGGGTCGGCAGCACACCCGACATTCTGAAAGCGCTAACGACACGTTCCATCGACGTCGCGATAAGCTCAAGTGAGTACTCCGAGCTCGACAGCACACTCGATCAAGACCACAGCTTTGTGCGAACCGATCTCATCACGCTGAAGCTTTCTTTTTTTGTTCGCAAAGGTCACAAGATTCTAAAATCCGGAAAGCCATGCCAGATCGAGGAGCTTCTGGATTATCCAATGGTTGGGATCGGAATGACGCGGCATCAACGCGCGTTCTTCCCCGCGAAGTTGAATGCCCGGCAGCGCCAGAATCTCGGCGCTTACCAGGTGGACGATTACGAACTGGTTCGTCACATCATCCTCAATTCGGATGCGATCGGCTACGGGCCGAGCCAGGTCTTTCTGGAAGATATAAAGAAGAAGCGGATTTTCTTCGCCAACCCAGATCTGGAAATCCTTCATCACTGCGTGGCGCTCGCATTGCCGGAGACATGGCTTTTCCCGACCGTGCGAAATTTCGTGGAGATCACAAAAAAAGTGTCTTCACGTTTGAAGGGCCCTGACCGGCGAGGGCCGTAGCCACTTATCGACGGAGCCTCAGGAAATCAGGGCGTCGAGGCCGACAACACCCTCGCCTTTCGCCTTCACCAGGAGCGGATTGATTTCGACGTTCTTGATCGAGCCCGCATGCATGGCCGCAAAGTCGCCCAACCGAACCAGCGCTTCGGCGAGCGCGTCTATGTCGGCGGGGGGATTTCCTCTGGTGCCTGCCAGAATGGGAGCGCCGCGGAGCCGTTCCAACGCGTTTCGCGCTTCGGACAACGATAGGGGCGCCAGACAAAAGCTCACATCTTTCAGAACCTCAACCATTGTCCCGCCGAGGCCGACCATCACCATCGGACCGAACACCGGATCGATACGCGCGCCCACGATTGCCTCGACGCCGCCTTTGACCATTGGCGCAACCAAAACGCCATCTACGGAGGCTTGAGGGAGATGTCGCCCGACAGAGGACGTCACATTCTCGTAGGCGCCACGCACCATATCCTCATCGGTCAATCCCACAGCGACACCGCCGATATCGGATTTATGCTGAATGTCGGTGGAAAGTATCTTGAGGACCACGGGAAATCCGATCTCCCGCGCGTGCGCCACGGCCTCTTCGGCGGATTTCGCAACCACGCTGGCCGCCATCGTTATTCCCGCACGACTGAGAAGCCTTACCGCCTCGATCTCGTTCAGTTTCGGCCATGCGATGGAAGTGGAAACCGATGCCGGCCTCGGCACGACATCCGTTTTTCGTCGATCGCACATCGCGGCGGCGGCGCGCACCATCCGCGACGGGTCGTCAAAAACGGGAATGTTCTTCGCCTCGAGCGCCGCGGCGACTTCGGGTTTTGCCATCGCCGATATGAAAATCGGCAAGTCCGGAAACTTCTCACGAAGCTCCGTCCACCGGCTCAATAGACGCTCGGATTGCTCGCGATTTATCCCTGAAAGACCCTGAAAACAGAATATCGCGTCATAAAGGCCGGTCTCGGCGACGGCGGAAAAGAATTGCGAAAACAGTTGCGGATCGTTTCCAACCTGCGCGGTGACATCGATCGGATTTCCAACCCCTGCGAAAGGAACCAGTGTCTTTAGGTGACGCTGGATATCCTCCGGCACGGGCGGAAGCGAAAAGCCCTGCGCCGAAACTTCGTCCGCGATCAAGACACCCGCTCCGCCGGACGCTGTGATCACCGCGGCCCGCTTTCCTTTCGGCGTAAGGCCATGAAGGAGTGCGTATCCGGCATCGAAAAATTCTTCCAGGCTCGCCGCGCGGCAAACGCCGTATCGGCGAAATACCGCGTCATAGACCTGATCGTCCCCCGCCAGAGCCGCCGTGTGAGATTGCGCCGCCGAGGCGCCGGCAACAGACCGGCCGACTTTCAAAATAACAACCGGTTTCCCTGCACGGTGCGCGTTCTCCAGCGCGCGAACGAGTCCGGGCCCATCACGACAACCCTCCATGTAGCCCATGATGACCTTCGTCTCGGGATCCTGGATGAGCCATTCCACGCAATCGCTGAAGTCGACATCGGCTTCGTTTCCGGTGGTGATCCAGCGGCTGATAGGCATCCGGCGAAACAGGCCTGCACCATACGTATAGGTGCCGAACGCCCCGCTTTGGCTGACGATGCTGACGCCACCACCATTCGGAAGACCGATATTGGGCGCTTGGCCGAACGTGCAGATGGTCTTGGACGGCAAACTCATAAAGCCCAGGCAATTCGGGCCCAGGACGCGCACGCCGGCCCTGCGCGCGAGGAAGCGGATTGTTGCCTGCATGCCGGCGCCATCGCCACCCGCTTCCGCAAAGCCGGAAGAATAGATCACGACGGCACGCACGCCTTTTGCGATGCACGAACGGAGAGCATCGAGCACTTCGGCTGCCGGAACGGAGATAACGGCCAGATCGACAGGTTCCGGCACATCTTCGATGCGCGCATAGGCTTTCACGCCTTGAATGACATCGTGCGACGGATTTATCGGATAGATGCGCCCCGCGAAGCCATGCTTGAGCAGCGCTGCGACTGTGCGGCCTCCGATCCGCGTCGCCGAAGACGATGCTCCGATGAGTGCGATCGCGTTCGGATTGAAGAAAGCATCTGATTCCGACGCGGGAATTGACAGACCCAAACTACTTCTCCCGATGGGACCGGATTGGTTAAGCCGGCGAGCCGCATTTCTACCGAACAGCACGATACTTTTTCAGCGCTTTCTCGAGGGTGAGGGTTGATGCGGACGCAAAGGCTTGGTCGCCAGGAACGGCCGCACATGATTTTCCATCATCGATTCGACAACGCCCCGGAATGCCGGATCCTTCACAAGGTTGTGGTCTTCCGATGGATCCTGCTGCATGTCGAAGAGCGAGACGGGCGACAGATCGTCTTCATAAACAACGAGCTTGTGTTGTTTCGTCAGGAACATCGCAAAGCCGAAATTCTCACTTGCGATCGCTTCCGGCGACACCGGTGTTTTATCTTCCACGATCGTAGAAACGAGCGACGAGGCTGCGCTGTCCGGTATCTCACCGGCCCCCGCGATTTCACGAAACGTCGCGGCCAGATCCATGAGTTGCACGGGTTCATCGACGACGCGCGCAACCGTGCCTTTTGGTGGACGCACAACGAGCGGGACTTTGACGGCGGGTTCGTAGAACACCATCTTCGCCATCATGCGATGCTCGCCCATCATCTCGCCGTGGTCGGAGGTGTAGATGATCCAGGTGTCGTCAAGAATGTCGCGCTTCCGCAAGGCGTCGATGACCCGCCCGACGGCATCGTCGATCAGCGCGATGTTGGCGTAGTAAGCTCTACGCATCGCAACAATGGCAGCATCGTCCATCGAGGCGGAGTCGCTATAGGCGAGCATGCGGCGCAGGAATGTCCGGAAGGGGCCATCTTCTTCGGGCAATTCCGGCCGTGCCACGGATTTGGGCATCGGGATATCCACGCCGGCAAACCGGCGGACGGCTTCGGCAGGCGCATCGAAGGGATCATGCGGCCCCGGAAAGCCAACCCAAAGGAAGAACGGCTTGTCGTCGTTATATTGCTCGATCCATTCGACGGCACGGCGGCCATGCCACACATCGACATAGTCCTCGATGGCCAAAGGTCCCGGCGCGGCGCTCCAGCCTGCGATGTCGCCTTTATGCTCATTCGCGTTTGCAGCGCCGCAATGCTTCTGGGCGCCGATGAACGCACGATAGGATCTCAGGAGTCCTCGGCTGTCGAGATAGTCCGTATAAGCGCTGTCATGCCCATAGGTCGCGAGCTTGCCGACAGTTTGGTGTGGCCGATCTTTCGGCCACCGTGCATCCACAGATGCATCTTTCCGACTTCGGCAGTGTGATAACCGGCGTCGTCGAGCCTGTTCAGGAATGTCGGCATCCCTTTCGGGATCTCGGAACTGTTCTCGAACACCCCGTGGTCGCGCACAAAACGCTCGGTGACCAGCGAAGCCCGCGCCGGCATGCATAAGGGCCCCTGGCAATAGGTGCGGTCGAAACGGACGCCCTGCTGGGCGAGCCAATCGATGTTGGGTGTCTGTGCTACCGGATCGCCCGCGCAGGACATCATGTCCGCGCGATGCTGATCGGCCATCAGAACAACGATATTGGGTCTTTTTTCCATTCTCAAACACTACCGAAGAATTGCGCCGGCGCATAAGGCCCCGACCATGCGAATTCACGTCATATGCATGCCGCCATTTACCTCGATCACCACACCGGTCAGGTAGTCTGCAAGCTCCGACGCCAGGAAAACGATCGCGCTGGCGACGTCCTTGGGCGTTCCAAGCCGTTGAAGCGGCATGTTTCGCGCGATCGATTGATTGACCTTTTCCGGAACGTCTCGGATCATCGGCGTGTCGATCCGGCCCGGATTGACGGCATTGACTGTAATTCCGTAAGGCCCCGCTTCCTGCGCGGTCACGCGGGTAAGCCCCAGCAGTGCGGTCTTTGCCGTCACGTAATGTATCGGCGCCACGCCTCCTCCGCTCGTTCGCGAAACAAGCGAGGCGATATTGATAATCCGTCCCGAACGCCGCTCGATCATTTTGGGAAGGACAAGGCTGGACGTGTAGAAGATCGAATCCAGATCGACGCGCAGAACGTCCTGCCAATGATCCAGCGGCATCGTCCAGGCGGTCCAGCGCTCGCCCGAGGGCGAATATTTCGGCGAGATGCCGACTCCATTCACCAATATGTCGGGCGCATCGTCCCCGGTTAGAATCGGTTTCAGCTTTGCGTCGATCGCAGAAAAGTTTCCGAGATCGACCTCGATGCACCGCACATTGGGATTGGCGGCGCACAGGGCGGCAGCGCCGGATGTATCGCGGTCGGCAAGTAGAACCGACAGTCCCCGATCGGCGAACGCAGTCGCGACACCAAGGCCGATCCCGCCGCAACCGCCGGTGATCAGAACCGATTTTCCACGTATTTCCAGACCGCTCATGACTCGCCCATTTGCCCCTGCACAACGCAACGATGGTGATCGCGTTGACGTTGATACGGTTGATAGAGGGCTGGACGGCGGGGTGATAATACTTTTGTAAACGGGGAGTTATGCTCAAAAGATATGAGGGAAGGCCGCAAAAACTTCCCTGATTGCGAGTCTGCCCTGGTATTGGCGGAGACCACACATGCGCGAAAGCACGCCGGAATGCGGCGGGTTCAGCGCACGGCTTTGCGAGTCGGAGTTAGTCAAAAATGGACTGGTACAGCGCACCGACCAAGTAAATTTTGCTCCAGCCTGTAACATTGAATTTAGAGCATGTTGCGGCGCAAAGAGGTCAGAAACACTAAAACCGCGACCTGCTCTAGACGAATCTGATGCCGGATAACGCTTCCGCCAAGGTGAGCGCTCTCACGCATTTCCCATTTGTGCCAAACCTCTCGCCTTTCCTTTGAACCCCATACGCACGGCACTAAGAGTGTGGCGATCGAGCCATCCTAGGTCGATATTAATGGTCCAAGGACCAAAACGGCGTCAGTCCTGCATAGTCTTGCCCGCTACCCGTGTTACTGGCAAACGTCCCGTCAATTGTGACGCTGCCGTTTTCGATGCCATAAGGTACGGGGATTGGCTGATGCGAAAACGTGAACCATTTTCCCAATTGGTTTCGAATTAAAGCCCTTCCCTCGTGCGTAATAGTCGCCGAAAACGTCTGAACTTTCCCGGTCCACGGGCAACAACTTGATTCTTTGAGCTAATCTAAAGATTCACTTTTAAAGATTCACTTTGTTTTTTTCGGGGGCAGCGATCTCGAGAAAGGTCTTAACTGCTTAATATTTGGTGTTACCTTCGCGCACCAGTTGCAACGCAGGCTCGCCAGCCTGACTACAGACCAGACTTATGCTCGAGCTCACTCAAATTGGGAGATTGGGGTAGGCCAACATTAGCTCTGATCGCAAGCGTCGGACGCTTCCCGCGCGCCACGCATTTGCATCTCCAAAGGCCAAAGTCCTCCAGCCCATCACAGCTGCAGTGTCCAAATTCGCCTTTGTGTCATCGACCAGCAGCAGATCAGACGGTGTCATACCGAGTTTTCGCGCAACGATGGCAAAAAACTCTGGGGCAGGTTTGGCAATGCCGACATCCCCGGACGCGATGACCTCTTCGAACCCGTCGGTAACTTCCTTACGCGCGCGGATGGCGGCCGCTCGGACGGGGTCGTTATTGGTTCCAATGATGGAAGTGACTCCGAGGCGTAAGAGATCGCCGACGACGTTCAGCACCTCAACATTCAGATTGAAGTCCCGTCCGATCCAATAATCGACCAACACCTGTGGCTCAATCGATAGACCCAACCGCGCGACGACGTTCTCCAGATGATCCGTAATGCTCGTGCGGCCGATCAGTACGTCGCGGAACCGTCCGCCGCCGAATGTGAGCGCCTGAAACGCTGAGCTCGGCACGCCCAAGTCCTCTTCGAGGGCTCGGCACCATAGGAAGCCGTGCTCGTCATAGGCTCGATTGAGGACGCCATCGAAATCCCACACCACGATGGGTGTCCGGCGAGCCTCGCAATTTCGCACCAAACTCCTAGTCATAGGAATATATCTCCAGCGCCTTTCAGCTTTGTCGCTCTTATAGTTATATATGCTAGTGTATCGGAAATTACATTATCCAGCCTCCTGAGAGATTGCATGGTCTATTGTTCGGATTTTATGAACCTGCTCCATGAGCGGGGCCACATTAATCAATGCACAGATGAGAAGGGTATAGATGCCGCATTTGGCAAAGGCTTCAGCGGTTACATTGGCTTTGATCTGACAGCGCCTAGTCTGCACGCTGGGAGCCTGATGGTGATCATGCTTCTTCGTCGTCTACAACAGGCTGGAGGGCGTCCTATTGTGCTGTTGGGTGGCGGAACGACGATGATCGGCGATCCGTCGGGCAAGGACGAAGCCCGCCAGCTCTTGAGACCAGATCAAATCTCCGAAAACAAAGCTCGGCTAGCCGGAATATTCGGGCGCTATCTAAGTTTTGGCGCTGGCACTAGCGACGCTGTACTCGTTGACAACGCGGATTGGTTGATGGAACTCGGTTATATGGATCTGCTCGAAACCATCGGCAGACACTTCACCATAAACCGCATGATCGCCACGGACGCGGTGAAGCTCCGACTCAACCGGGTACAGCCGCTAAGTTTCCTAGAGTTCAATTACGCAATCCTTCAAGCTTATGATTTCGTCGAACTTTACAAGCGCTTGGGGTGCACCTTGCAAATGGGCGCGTCCGACCAATGGGGCAACATAATCGGCGGTATCGAACTCGGCGGTAAACTCTGTCGAGCGCGATTCTATGGCCTCACGACACCTTTGCTGATGACTTCCGAAGGCGTAAAAATGGGAAAGTCGGTGAAGGGCGCAGTGTGGCTAAACGCTGATTTGCTCTCCGCTGAGGACTACTATGCCTACTGGCTGGGAACAGCGGAAGCCGATGTTGAACGACTTCTTGGCCTTCTCACAGACCTGCCCATGGTCGAGGTTCGTAGATTGGGAGCTCTAAAGCATTCAGAGTCTCTTGTGTCGAAGCGAGCGCTCGCTTTCGAGACCACCGCAATCCTGCATGGGCCAGCTGCGGCAACCCGAGCGGCGGAACGGGTCGCGACTGCGGCTGATAGTTCGTGACACATATAACTGACGACAGCGGTCGCATTATGCTGAACTACATCGCGGGCCGATCGGCGGTGAGGCCATATGCATCCTGGATGTTCTCAGACCGAACTCTGGTCAGCGTTGCGAAGCTGCTACGCGGATTTCACAACGCCATGCAGGATTTCGTCGCGCCAGCAGGCCTCTTGTGGCCCAATCCACCGACATCGGATTTCGCCGGTGATGTCGTCTGTCATCAGGACGCTTCCTTCGCGAATGTGATTTTTAGACGTGGCCGTGCGTGCGCCCTCATTGACTTTGAGGAATTGGGACTGGCCGCAAGCGTCTGGGACGTAGCGCGAACTGTGCGGCACTGGGCCCCCCTCCTCGCCCCAGAAGACGCCGCAGCCATCAATCCATGCTTGACGAAGCGTCCCCTTGAACGGCTGGCATTGTTCGCCAACGCCTATGGCTTGTCCCC
>SMFH01000116.1_pt1 | contig 18075 bp, 23 predicted proteins | sample 2456121 | NCBI WGS metagenome assembly SMFH01 (sample SAMN10132613, study PRJNA489261) | soil metagenome | isolation source: day120 antibiotic-silty clay loam soil | place: USA
GGTCCCAATGGCGCGGGTCATTTCGTGAAGATGGTGCACAACGGCATCGAATACGGATTGATGCAGGCTTACGCGGAAGGCTTCGATATTCTGCAAGGACGCGGTCACGAATCGCTGCCTGATGGCGAGCGCTTCGATATCAGCTTGCCGGATGTCGCCGAAGTGTGGCGCCGTGGCAGCGTGGTGGCGTCGTGGCTTCTGGATCTGACATCCATCGCGCTCGCCAAAAGTCCCAAGCTCGAAGAATTTACAGGTGCGGTGGACGATTCCGGCGAAGGCCGCTGGACCGTGGAAGCAGCCATCGAAGAGGCGGTGCCTGCCAATGTCATCGCCGCCTCGCTGTTCGCGCGTTTCCGCAGCCGCGTCGACCACAGCTTCGGCGAGAAGATACTTTCCGCCATGCGCAACGAATTCGGCGGACATGTAGAAGGCGCGCTGGAGCGTCACGGCATGGCCGACAAGCCGACATCATGACGGACAGTCCCAAGTCGCCGCCCAACTGCGCCATGGTGCTGTTCGGCGCACATGGCGATCTCACCAAGCGGCTTGTCGTGCCTGCGCTTTACAATCTCGCGTGCGCCGGCCAACTGCCGAAGAACTTCGCGCTCATCGGTGTCGATCACAACGATTGCACCGCCGATCAATGGCGCAAGGAGCTTCATGATTTCCTCGAAGGCCTGAGCAAGGGCAAAGGCGAAGCGACCGAAAAGAAGATCGACGAGGCAGTCTGGAAGAAACTCGCCGACACGATGGATTACATCGTCGGCGATTTCACCAAGGACAAAACCTATAACGACATCAAGGACAAGCTCGCGACGCTCGAAAGCAAGACGGACGGCAACGCCCTCTTCTATCTCGCCGTCGCAGACCGCTTCTTCGGGCCGGTGGTTGATGCGCTGGGCAAAGCCGGGCTTGTGACGGAAGACGGCAAAAATTGGCGGCGCGTGGTGATCGAAAAGCCGTTCGGCCACGATCTGGAGTCCGCGAAAGCGCTGAACGCGCGCGTGCTGAAGCAGCTCAAGGAAGAACAGGTTTACCGCATCGATCATTTCCTCGGCAAAGAGACCGTGCAGAACATCATGGCACTGCGTTTCGCCAACGGCCTTTTCGAGCCGATCTGGAACCGCGACCGCATCGACCATGTGCAGATCACCGTATCCGAAACCGTGGGTGTGGAAACCCGCGCGGGCTTCTACGAAGTCACTGGCGCGCTGCGCGACATGGTGCCGAACCATGTCTTCCAGCTCGTCGCCATGACGGCGATGGAGCCGCCGGTATCGTTCGATGCCGATGCGGTGCGCGCCAAGAAGGCCGAAGTGTTCAAGGCGATGCATCCGCTCAAGCCCGCCGATGCGGTGCGCGGCCAATACGATGCGGGCGAAATCGACGGCAAGAAAGTACAGGCCTATCGCGACGAAGCCGGTGTGAAGAAAGACAGCGCGACGGAAACCTTCGTCGCCATGCGCCTGACCATCGACAATTGGCGTTGGGCGGGCGTGCCGTTTTACCTGCGCACCGGCAAGCGCATGAGCAAGCGTGACACCGAGATCGCCATCCAGTTCAAGAACGCGCCCTACACGCTGTTTCGCGAAACGCCGGTCAACGAATTGGATTGCAACTGGCTGATCCTGCAGATCCAGCCCGATGAAGGCATCAAGATGCGCTTCAACGCCAAGAAGCCGGGAACGGAGATGGCGCTGGAAAGCGTGACGATGAATTTCAACTATGCCGACTGGTTCAAGGAAGCGCCGGCGGTCGGCTATGAAACGCTGCTCTACGACGTCTTCATCGGCGACGGCACGCTCTTCCAGCGCGCCGATCAGGTGGAAGCGGCCTGGGCGGTTGTCGATCCCATCCTGACCGCCTGGGCCGCCGAGACGCCGAAAGACTTTCCCAACTACGCATCGGGCAGTGCCGGCCCGACAGCATCCGACGAGTTGCTGCGCCGCGACGGGCGCAAATGGCGAGCCATCCGCTAGTTAAAATAACCGTCCCCTTATGGGGAGGTCGAAAAGACAAAGCTTTTTCGGCCTACCCACATAGGAGAGCGATTCAATTGGAACTTCTCCACCCTCGCGGGAGTTACTTCCCTGCATTGATGACGGGAGGGCCTCGTGCTCGGAACAATTCTTATTGTTGTGCTTGTTCTTCTGCTTTTGGGCGCTCTGCCCTCATGGCCGTACAGCTCCGGTTGGGGCTACTACCCCTCGGGCGGCCTTGGTCTCATTCTGGTGATCGTGCTGATTTTGGTACTGCTCGGAAGGGTATGACCGCACGATAGAGAACAAGACGGGCCGCTCACGTTTGTGAGCGGTCCGTTTCTTGACGGTGGCGGCGGTCGTCAGGTTGCGCACCATGTTCTGCTGCGGGTTGCGCAGGATGACGCCGCCCCCAAGAAAGCCGATCCCCGTGAGAACGCCCTGCACGATGCCTTGCAGCAACCGGCTGTAAGCCGCCGTATCGGCGATCGCCTGCCCCGTGCGCAAAACAGCAACGGTCGCAATCGCTACACCGAGAGAGACAAGACCGAGCGTGCGAATGCCCGTCGGCTTGCCGTGCAGGTCGCGATTGAGTCCGAGCACCATGCCGCAGAGCGTTGCTGCGCCCAGGCGAAGGAAGATATCGAACAGCGCGCCATGGCTCATCACACGCGCCCGGCGATGGGAATGTTCGCGCCGGTGACGGCGGAGGCTTTGCCCGACAGCAGATATTCGATGAGCGCAGCGATCTCGTCGGGCTGCACCCATTTTGAAAAATCGGCGCGTGGCATGTCCTTGCGGTTCGCCGCCGTGTCGATCGTCGTAGGCAGGATGGCGTTCACGGTGATGCCGTCGTTCTTCACTTCATCCGCCAAAGACTCGGTCAGTTTCAACACGCCCGCTTTCGAAGCCGCATAAGCGCCCATGCCCGCGCCCGCTTTGGCGGCAGCCGCCGCGGCGCCGATATTCACGATGCGGCCATTCCTGTTCTTCAGCAGATGCGGCAGCGCCGCCTCGCCTTGTCGATGGCGGCTTTGGCCTTTGACGCGTCGGAAAGATCGACGCCGCCGATGCCGGGCTGCTCGGCCGGTAGCACACCGTGATCGATGGCCATCACCTTCGCGCCCGCACCTGAAAGCGCCCTGCAGACGGCACTACCCAATGCGCCCGCGCCGCCCGTGACGATGCACGCTTTCCCTGCAAGCGACATGGCTTATTTGTCCTTTTCTGGCCGCTTGCGCGCATCCGGTGGGGTACGGCTATACTCCCCGGCAGCGATATTTCCACAAACACGCACGGGAGAAAACAATGGAAGAGAAGCTCAAATTCTATATCGACGGCAAATGGGTCGATCCTGTCGCGCCGAAGACGCTGGACGTCATAAACCCGGCGAACGAAGAGCCGTTTGCGAAGATCAGCATGGGCTCCAAGGCCGACATCGTGAAAGCCATCTCGATGGAGATGGGCGCGCCGCTCGCGCTATCGCAGAACGCGCAAGCCGCCATCGGCATGGGCCATCTGCAGCAGGGCATCAAAATCCTGAAGGAATATGAGTTCGAACAGGTGAAAGGCTCCTATGCCATTCGCCGCGAGCCCATCGGCGTTGTCGGCATGATCACGCCGTGGAACTGGCCGATCAACCAGATCGCCTGCAAGGTCGTGCCCGCGCTCGCCGCCGGCTGCACCATGATCCTGAAGCCGAGTGAAATCGCGCCGATGAACGCGATTATCTGGACGGAAGTTCTCGACGAAGCCGGCGTGCCGCCGGGCGTGTTCAACCTCATCAATGGCGACGGCCCCTCGGTCGGCGAAGCGATGAGCGCGCATCCGGGCATCGACATGATGTCGTTCACCGGCTCCACGCGCGCCGGCATCGCGGTGGCGAAGGCCTCCGCCGATACCGTCAAGCGCGTGGCGCAGGAACTGGGCGGCAAATCGCCGAACATCGTTCTGGACGACGCCGATCTGCAGAAGGCCGTCGTGCGCGGCGTAATGCACATGATGCAGAACACCGGCCAGTCCTGTAACGCGCCGTCGCGCATGTTCGTGCCGAAAGCCAAGCACGACCAGGCCGCGCAGTTCGCGAAGTCCGCAGCCGAAAGCGTGAAGGTCGGCGATCCGTTCGCCGAAGGCACGACGATGGGTCCGGTGGTCAGCGACGTGCAATTCAACAAGATCCAGGGCCTCATCAAGAAAGGCATCGACGAAGGCGCCACCCTCGTCACCGGCGGCCTTGGCCGTCCGGAAGGTCTGAACCGCGGCTATTATGTCCGCCCCACGATCTTCGCGAACGTCACCAACGACATGACCATCGCGCGCGAAGAGATCTTCGGGCCGGTGCTCGCGATCCTGCCGTACGAGACCGAAGCGGACGCCATCAAGATGGCGAACGACACGCCCTACGGCCTGTCGGGCTACGTCCAGTCGGGCGATATCGACCATGCCCGCAAGGTTGCCGCGCAAATCCGCGCCGGCAACGTGCACATCAACGGCGCGGGCGGCGAGATGAACGCGCCGTTCGGCGGCTACAAGCAGTCCGGCACGGGCCGCGAATGGGGCGAATTCGGCTTCGAAGAATTCCTCGAAGTGAAGGCCGTTCTCGGCTTCGCTGGAAAAGCCGCCTGATCGCACAACCCTGAAGTAACAACGGCCGCCGGAGAGACACCGGCGGCCGTTTTGTTTTAATTTCACCACCCGCTTCGAAAGACGAACGCCTGGAAACGACCGCGATTGTCCTGCTTCTGCTAGCGGCTGTTGTCATCAGCGGCGCGCTGGCGCGCATCTCGCGCCTGCCGCTTCCCCTGCCGCTGGTCCAGATCGCGCTGGGCGCGGTCATCGATGCGTTCGGCAATCTGGGCGTGGAGCTCGATCCCAATATCTTCTTCCTGGTGTTCCTGCCGCCGCTTCTTTTTCTGGACGGCTGGCGCATTCCGAAAGAGCGGCTGCTGCACGACCGCTGGACCATTCTGGAATTGGCGCTCGGCCTCGTCGTCTTCACCGTGCTCGGCATCGGCTATTTCATCCATTGGATGATCCCTTCCATGCCGCTGGCGGTGGCTTTCGCACTCGCGGCCATTCTGTCGCCGACCGATCCGGTTGCCGTTTCGGCCATCGCCAAGCGCGTCCCCATCCCCGGACGGCTGCTGCACATTCTCGAAGGCGAATCCCTGCTCAACGATGCATCGGGCCTTGTCTGCATGCGCTTCGCGGTCGCCGCCGCCTTGACCGGCGCGTTCTCGCTAACGGACGCGCTCGGCACGTTTCTCTGGCTGGCGCTGGGCGGACTCTTCATCGGTTGGGCGGTGACGTGGATCATCGTGATGGCGAAGAACTGGGTGTTCCGCCGATTTGGCGAAGAACCCGGCGCACAGATCCTCATCAGCCTGCTCATTCCCTTCGGCGCCTATCTGGTGGCGGAGGAATTTCATTGCTCGGGCATTCTTGCCGCCGTCGCGGCCGGCATCAGCATGGGCTATGCCGAGCAAGCCGGTCAGGCGCTTGCGGTGACGCGCGTGCGCCGCAACGCCGTCTGGGACACGGTGGCTTTCGCCGCCAACGGCATCATCTTCGTGCTGCTGGGCGAGCAACTGCCGCAGATCGTGATGGGCGCGGTGCGCGTGGTGCGCGATACAGGCCATCGCGAGGTGATCTGGCTGGCGGTCTATGTCGTCGCGATCACCGCCGCACTGGCCGTGCTGCGCTTTCTGTGGGTGTGGACGTCGCTGCGCTTCACGCTTGCCCGGGCCGCACGCCAGGGCGAAACACCTTATGCGCCAAGCTGGCGGCTCATCAGTTTCCGCGAGCATCGGGCTGCCGCGGCTTCTGGAAAATCTGGAGCTGCCGCCGGAGCCTTCGCAGCAGAAAGAGGAAGACCGCGCCCGTGTGGCCGCCGCGAAAGCGGCCATCGAAGCCGTCGAAAGCGCTTTGCGCGATGCCGCCGGCAGCAGGATCGCCGATCTTTATCCGGAGGCCGGCGCGCGCATCGTGGAGCTTTACCGGCAACGCATCGAGGGCCTGTCCAAGACCGGAGACGATGGCGTGCATGCGCGCAAGCTGGAAGAGATCGAACGGCGGCTCCGCCTCGCGGCCTTGCGCGCCGAGCGCAATGAAGTCTATCGCATCGCCCGGGGCCACCGGCTTTCGGAAGAGACCGCGCGCAAGCTTGTGCGCGAGATAGACCTGCAGGAAACGCGCTTCGCCGCGGAGTGACTTTTCAAATGCGCGGAGGGAAGATGAAGCAAAGGATCTGTCCGTGACCGCTCTTCTTCTCAAACCCTCTCACCTCTGGACTTCAGATTTCGATGCGCCGCGCGACGGTTTCGCCGTGCTGGTGCGCGGCAACAGGATTGCCGCCGTGGATCGCGCGGATGCGATCGGGGAAGACGCGCGCGTCATCGACCTTTCCGGCATGACCTTGATCCCCGGCTTGATGGATCTGCATTCGCACCTCTTCCTGCACCCTTACAACGTCACGGCATAGGACGATCAGGTCTTGAAGGAGAGCGAGGCGCTACGCACCGTGCGCGCGGTGCGCCATGCCAGGGACACGCTGGATGCCGGCTTCACGCTGCTGCGCGATCTGGGGACGGAAGGCGCAGGTTATGCCGATGTGGCGCTCAAGAAAGGCATCGATGCGGGCATCGTTCCTGGTCCGCGCCTGATCGTGACCACACGCGCCATCGTCGCCGCTGGCTCCTATGCGCCGCAGCGCAAGAATTACCGCCCCGATTGCTGCCCGCATCAGGGCGCCGAAGAGGTCAGTGGCGTCGATGAATGCGTGCGCGCGGTGCGTCATCAGGCGGCGCATGGCGCGGACTGGATCAAGCTCTATGCCGACTATCGCGTGGGGCCGAATGGCGAGACGCTACCGACCTTCAGCCTCGAAGAGTTGAAAGCCATCGTGGACATCGCGCGCGATCTTGGCCGCCCCGTCGCCGCCCATTCGATGAACGACGAAGCCATGCGCCGCTGCATCGAAGCCGGCGTGGACACCATCGAACATGGCTATTCGGGCACCCGCGAAACTTTCAAGCGCATGGCAGAGAAAGGCATCGCGTTCCTACCGACGCTTACCGTGGCCGAAGCGATCAGCGAATATTTTCTCGGGTACAAGCGTGGCGGAGCGCCGACACCACGCATGGAAGATGCCGCCAACGCCTTCCGCATCGCGCGCGAGGAAGGTGTCGTCACCGGCTGTGGCAGCGATGTCGGTCCTTTCCCGCATGGCGAGAGCTATCGCGAACTGGAATGGATGGTGAAGCTGGGCATGAGCCCGCTTGAGGCTTTGGAAGCGGCAACCTCGATCGGCGCGAAGATCATCCGGCGCGGCGATCTGGGGCATATCAGGAAAGACCATCTCGCCGATCTCGTCGCGGTGGAGGGCGATCCCACGAAAGACATCGGCGCGATTGCGCGCGTGCGTTTTGTGATGAAGGATGGCGCCATCATTCGCGGGGGCGAGGCATGAAGACGGCGTTGAAAATTCTGGCCGTTCTGGCGATCGGGACCGCGCTCGGCCTCGGTGCGACGTGGCTTTTCGTCATTCGCGGCGCCATGCCCGGCGGCGTCACGGACGGTCCATGGAAGACCAATCTGCTCATCGGCAGTTCCGGCGGCGATATGGCCACGCGCGCCTCGGTCGCAGTTCACGGCTTGCTGGCGCTCAACCGCAGCGAAACGATCTATTACTCGACGGACCATGACAGCGACGGCAATGTTCTGGACGGCGCCTGCACCTATCTCGTCACGGGGCGCGACCCGCCCGCGCGCTGGTGGAGCATCACGGCCTATGCGGCTGACGATTACCTCATCCCAAACCCGGCCAAGCGCTACTCCGTCTCCAGGACTTCGGTGACACGCAATGCGCACGAAGAATTCGCCGCTACCGTTTCGCGGAAGCACTTCCCGAAAGATTGGATCGCGCTGCAGAATGGGCGCTTTAATCTAACCCTGCGCCTCTACAACCCGGCGGCCTCTGTTGCCGCAGATCCGGCGCATGTGGCGCTGCCGACGCTCAAGAAGGTGTCCTGCTCATGAGCGCGCGGGAGTGGATCGGCTGGATCGCAGCCACAATCGTCGTCGCCGTCGCCGTCCATCTGGCGAGCGTGTGGTACTTGCCGCATGCCGTCATGCACAGGGCGCTGAGCAAGATGGGCGCGGTGAACACCATCCATCACCAGAAGCGCGTGGACGAGCATGCGCGCGGCGTGGTGCGGCCGAGCCCGGACCTGCTTTATTCCGCCTGCCCGTTCGATCTCAGCAACGGTCCGCTGGAAGTGAAAGCGCCCGTGCCGCCGGGTACCTATTGGTCCGTATCGGCCTTCGACAACAACACCAACAATTTCTTCGCACTCAACGACCGGCAGATCGGTGGGCAACCGCTGGAGCTTATCATCCTGCCGCCACATGGCGGCGTTGAGCCGATGCACATAGCCGGACGCCTCGTGATCCGCGCGCCGACGGCGAACGGCCTCGTCCTCTTCCGCACGCTGGTGAACGACGACAGGCAGTTCGCGAAGATCGATGCGATACGCCGTCAGGCGACGTGCGGCACATGGGACAAAACTCGCGATGGCGCCAGCAACGGCGGCTGATGGGCTTCATACAATACATCGTCAATCGTCTGGAACAGGCGTGACGGCTCGATCGGCTTCAGGAACAGCCCTGCAAACCCCGCATCGCGATAGTCGCTTTCGCTCCAGCGGCAATCATTGTCGGTGACGGCGAGAATGGGGACGGTTTTGCCGCGCCCCGGTGTTGCGCGCATGCGGCGGAAACCGCCCAGTTCACCCGCCGCATGGCGGTCGATATCGATGAAAACCATGTCCACCGGGTGTTCGCGGAAATAGCGCACGGCATCCGCCGCGCGGCGCGAAAAGATGGCTTCCGCCCGGATCGCGTCCATGCAGGCTTGCAGGAGTCTGCGCTCCAAATCATCCTCTTCGACACAAAGGATGCGCAGCGGCCGTGGACGTGTCGCCAGGTCGATCATGGGAGCCAAATGGTTGGAAACGGCCGCTCGCTCCGGCACAATGAAAAAACTGGTTAGCAAATGGTTACCAGGAACATCTATACAGGGCGGAGCGAAGGCGCGGGGCAATGAAACAGACAACACTATTTGCGGCGTTTGCCGCACTCTTCTTGGCCGCATCCTCATTGGCGCAAGCCGCGCCCACGCACATCACCTTCGTCACCGACTGGAAGGCGCAGGCCGAGCATGGCGGCTTCTATGAGGCGCAGGCGATGGGGCTTTATGCGAAGGCCGGACTCGACGTGAAAATCCTGGAAGGCGGGCCTTCCGTGAACGTGCCCCAGCTTCTGGCCGGCGGCGCGGCGGATTTCGGCATGGGTTCGAACGGCTTCATCCCGCTCAACATGGTGCGCGAAGGCGTGCCCGTGCGCGCGGTAATGGCGATATTCCAGAAAGACCCGCAGGTGCTCATCACCCATCCGCGTGGCGATGTGAAATCGCTGGCGCAGATGAAGGGCAAGCCGATCATGATCGCGGATGCGAGCACGGTGGCGTTCTGGCCGTGGCTTAAGGCGAAATACAAATTCAGCGACAGCCAGATCCGAAAATACACCTTCAACCTCGCGCCCTTCCTCGTCGATCCCAAAGCGATCCAGGAAGGCTATCTGACCAGCGAGCCCTACACGGTGGAGAAGGAAGGCGGATTCAAGCCGCAGGTCTTCCTGCTCGCGGACAATGGTTATCCCGGCTATGCGAACATGGTGCTGGTGCCGCAGAAATGGATCGACACCAATCCGAAAGCTGTGCAGGCCTTCGTGAACGCGACTGCGGCGGGATGGAAAGCTTATCTCTACGGCAATCCAGCGCCCGCGAACGCGCTTATCAAGCGCGCCAATCCCGAGATGACGGACGGATTGATCGCGCAGGCGATCGGCAAACTGAAGAGCTACAAGATCGCCGACGCGCCCGGCGGCATCGGCGAAATGACCGACGCGCGTTGGAAGATGTTCTTCGACACGATGGCCAGCGAAGGGCTCTATCCGCAGACGCTGGATTACAAGAAGGCGTACACGCTGAAGTTCTTGCCGAAGAAATGACCTCCCTCGTCTCACTCCACGGCGTCTCCAAGACTTTCGATTCCGGCACACAAGCGATTGCCGTGCTGGATCTGGAGGTGCGCGAAGGCGAGTTCCTGTCACTGGTGGGGCCGAGCGGGTGCGGAAAATCCACAGCGCTGCGGATCATCGCGGATTTGATCGCACCGACCACCGGCGGCGTGACGTGGCCCGGCAACAAGCCGGAGATCGGTTTCGTATTTCAGGAACCCACATTGATGCCGTGGCGAACGGTTTTGGGAAATGCGCAGCTGCCATTGGAACTGAAAGGCGTCGCACGCGCAGCCGCGCAGGCGCGGAGCAGAAGCGCGCTCGCGCGTGCCGGCCTCGGCGATTTCGAAAAAGCCTATCCGCGCGAGCTTTCCGGCGGGATGAAAATGCGCGTCTCCATCGCCCGCGCCATCGCCGCGAAACCCAAGCTGCTGCTGATGGATGAACCGTTTGCGGCGCTGGACGAACTCACGCGGCAATCGCTGAACGACGATTTGCTCAAGCTGGCGCGCGAGGATGGCATCACGGTGATCTTCGTCACCCATTCCGTCTATGAGAGCGCTTATCTCTCCGACCGCGTGGTGGTGATGACACCACGGCCCGGCCGTGTGACGGCGGATATCGCCATCGCGCAGCCCGCCGAACGCAGCGCCGCCTATCGCCTCACGCCGCAATTCACTGACGCCGCCGGTAAAATCTCCACCGCCCTCGGCCATGCGATGGCCGCATGAGGAACTGGCTCACATATACCGTGCCCGTGGCCGTCGGCATCGCGGTTCTCGCCGCGTGGGAATGGGCGGTCGTGCATTATCAGGTGCCGCGCTTCGTGCTGCCCGCGCCATCGGCCATCGCACAATCCTTCGTGGACGACCACGCGCAACTCGCCACCGCGACCTGGACGACGTTCCGCATCGTGATCGAAGCCTTCGCGCTGGCGCTCGTCACCGGCGTGGCGCTTGCCGTCCTCTTCGCCCAAAGCCGCATCGTGGAGCTGGCGCTTTATCCTTATGCGGTGATCCTGCAGGTGACGCCTGTCATCGCATTGGCGCCGCTCATCATCATCTGGGTCGGCTATGAGCATATCGACAGCGCGCTGCTTATCCTTGCCTGGATCGTGGCGTTCTTCCCGATCCTGTCGAACACCACGCTCGGCCTGCGCTCTGCCGACCGCAATCTGATCGACCTTTTTCGCCTCTATGGCGCCTCGCGCTGGCAGATATTGTGGAAGCTGCAATTGCCCGGCGCGCTGCCCTATCTGCTGGGCGCGATGAAAATTTCCGGCGGCCTCGCACTGATCGGCGCGGTGGTGGCGGAGTTCGCAGCGGGCACCGGTACCGCCACAGGCCTCGGCTGGACCATCACCGAGGCAGGCAACCGCTTGCACATCGAGACGATGTTCGCCGCGCTGGCGATCCTCTCGGTCATGGGCGTGGCGATCTTCTTCCTGCTCTCGGCGCTGGAATGGGCCCTCCTCCACCGCTGGCATGAAAGCGCCGTTTCCCGGCAAGAGTAATTCCACACATCAGTTTCGTAATTATGACAAATTTACACATCCGGCATGTGATCTATTGAATTCGCAAGCGGGACTTGCGACTTTCCCTTCATGGCCGCGACCCCAGCCCTCCAAGTCCTCACCGCCAACCGCCTGCGCGACGGCGCCGTCGTCTATTGGCAGGCCGGCGTGTGGGCGGACGAGTTCAAGGACGCGGACGTGTTCAACGACAAGGCAGCCGCCGATGCCGCGCTGGCCGCCGCGATGGTCTTCGTGAAAGACCGCGTGGTGGTGAACCCCTATCTCTTCGCCGTGCGCGAAGAAGCAGGCCAGATCCGCGCGATCGAGCAGCGCGAAATCATTCGCGGCGCGGGACCATCCGTCCGCCGCGACCTTGGCAAGCAGGCCAAGCCTTCCATGGAAGCGTTCGATGTATCGATATGACGAGTTCGACGCCAAGTTCGTGAAAGAACGCGTGGCGCAGTTCCGCTATCAGGTGGAGCGCCGCCTCGCAGGCGAGCTGACCGAAGACGAGTTCAAGCCGCTGCGGCTGATGAACGGCCTCTATCTGCAACTGCACGCCTATATGCTGCGCATCGCAGTGCCCTACGGCACGCTGAACGCCAGACAGATGCGCATGCTCGCGCATATCGCCCGCAAATACGACAAGGGCTACGGCCACTTCACCACGCGCACCAACATGCAGTTCCACTGGATCAAGTTGGTGGACGTTCCCGACATTCTGGAAGACCTTGCATCGGTGGAAATGCATTGCATCCAAACCAGCGGCAACTGCATCCGCAACGTCACCGCCGATCATTTCGCCGGCGCGACGGATGAAGAAATCGAAGACCCGCGCCCGCTCTGCGAGATCATCCGCCAATGGTCGAGCCTGCATCCGGAATTCGTTTTCCTCGCGCGCAAATTCAAGATCGCGGTCGGCGCCACGCCGCATGATCGCGCGGCGCTGCTGTGGCACGACATGCCCGTGGAGATTGTGAAGAACGAGGCCGGGGAAGTCGGCTATCGCGTCTATGCCGGCGGCGGCATGGGCCGCACGCCCTATATCGCGCTCTTGATGAAGGATTTCGTGAAGCGCGAAGACATTCTGGCTTATCTTCCACAAGCAGCGCATCAAGATTCTCGTCAACGCCATCGGCCAGGAAGAGATGCAGCGCCGGGTCGAGCGCGAATTCGAAGAGATCAAGGCTTCCGGCTCCTTGCAGCTTCCGCAGGAAGAGCTGGACCGCATCAGGGCCTATTTCGCGCCGCCGAAATTCGAGACGCTGGACGATAAGATGCCCGTCGGTAGCTATGATTTCGAGAACTGGAAGAAAACCAACGTCCACAAGCATCGCGCGCCCGGCTATGCCATCGCGACGATCTCGCTGAAGGCCATCGGCCAGACGCCGGGCGACATCAGCCATGTGCAGATGGATGCGCTGGCCGATCTGATGGACCAGTTCGGCATCGACGAAATCCGCGTCAGCCACGAACAGAATTTGGTGCTGCCGCATGCGAAGAAGCGCGACCTGCCTGCGATCTTCGCGCGGTTGCAGAAGCTGGATCTGGCCACGCCCAATTCCGGCCTGATCACCGACATCATCGCCTGCCCGCCGGCCACATCGGCATTCTCGGCGTCGATAAAAAGGGCGTGGAATATTACCAGATCCTGCTTGGCGGATCGGGCGCGGAAGACGCGAGCGTGGGCAACATCATGGGCCCCGGATTCTCCGCGCATGACATCGGCCCCGCCGTGGAACGCGTCGTCGATACTTATGTGAAGCTGCGCCAGAGCGGCGAGCGCTTTCTCGACACCTATCGGCGCGTCGGCATGGAGCCGTTCAAGAACATGGCCTATCTGGAGCAGATGTATGCCGCTCATTAAGGACGGCGCATTTGTCCAGGACGCTTTCGTGACCGTGGCCGACGACGCGGCGCTGCCCGATGGCGCGGCCATCGTTTCGCTGGCGCGCTTCCAGAAGGAGCGCGAGGCGCTCCTGATCCGCAACGCGCCTTTGGGCGTTCAGCTGAAATCGTCGGAGAACCCTGAACTTCTGGGCGAGGACGTTCAGCGCTTCTCCGTGATCGTTCTGGAATTCCCCGTGTTCCGCGACGGGCGCGCCTTCTCCTGGGCGCGGATGCTGCGCGAACGGCTGAAATTCACCGGCGAGATCCGCGGCACCGGCCATTTTCTCTACGACCAGATCAATTACATGAAGCGCGTCGGCTTCGATGCCTGGAACGTGGCGGAGGGATTCCGGTTGGAGCAGTTCCACCGCGCGCTCACCGAGATAACAAACGTTTATCAGCCGAGCGCGGACGGCAAGAAAACCATCCGCGAGCTGCGCGCGACCCCGCGCCCTTGACCCCCACTCCCCGCGGCCCTAAGAGCGCATCGCTGCTTTGAGGCGCGCTCATATGAACGTGCGGTCCGCGGAAATTCCGCGCTTTGCGAATATCGAACAGGCGATCGAGAAGACGAAGCCGGGTGAGCCGCTTTACGTGCTCCATCCGCAGAAGTTCGCCGAAGCGGCGAAGCGTTTCCTCGACAACTTCCCGGGCGATACGCTGTACGCCATCAAGGCCAATCCGCATCCGCATGTGCTGGATCAGGTCTGGGCCAGCGGCATCCGCCATTTCGATACCGCCTCGCTGCCGGAAATCGAACTGGTGAAGGGCCGTTTCCCCGATGCGATCTGCCACTTCATGGCGCCGGTGCGCGCGCCGGGCACGGCGAAGATCGCCTTCGAGAAATATGACGTCACCGATTACGTGGTCGATTGCGACTACGAACTCGACAAGCTTTTGGCCGAGACAAAAAACGCCAAGAAGCTGCGCATCTTCGTGCGCATCGCCACGCCGCTGGGCGGCGCGCTGCTGGAGCTTTCCAGCAAGTTCGGCTGCACCACGGAGGAAGCCGGGCATCTGCTCAAGCGGGTGAAAGACAGCGGCGCCGCGCCCTGCATCACCTTCCATGTCGGTTCGCAATGCCTCTCGCCGTTCTCTTACGCGCAAGCGGTGGAGATGGCGCGCCGCACGGCGGAAAAGGCCGGCGTCGAGATCGCGGCGCTGGATGTCGGCGGCGGGTTCCCCGGCCCTTACAACAACAACGACGTGCCGCCCTATCACTGGTATTTCGATTCCATCAAGGAAGCGCTGGCGACGATGCCCAAGCCGATCCCGGTAATCTGCGAGCCGGGCCGCGCGCTGATCGCCGAAGGCATGTCGCTCGTCACGCAGGTGATCCTGCGCAAGGGCGACTCGCTCTATCTGAACGATGGCGTGTATGGCAGCTTCGACGAACTCACCTTGCCGGGCTGGAACGCGGATTATTTCCACCGCGTGTTCAGCCTCGATGCAAAGGGCAAGATTTCGGAGAAGCCGCAGGGCCACAAAGCGTTCCGCATCTACGGGCCGACCTGCGACAGCCTCGATGTGCTGCCGCGCCCCCTCTCGCTGCCGGACGATATAGCCGCTGGCGACTTCCTCGTGTTCGAGTCCATCGGCGCCTATTCGGTGGCGGTGCGCACGAATTTCAACGGATTTTTCCCCGATAATTGGGTCATCGCCGGGAACTGACACCGTTCAGTCTTGGGTTCCCCAACGAAACCTTAACGGCTTGGGCGTTGAATCCGGGCCGATGACCGACGCCAAACAGCGCCTCACCCATCTGATCGAACTGGCGACAACCAACGCGCCGGGGAACCGCCGCACGCTCGCGGTGGAACTGTGCGACCTGCTGCTCGACTGGCCGGCGCATTATCCCGCCGCCATGCGCGAGCCGTTCGAGGCGCTTCTGGAAAAGATCGTGCGCATGATCGATGCGGACACGCGCCGCGCGCTGGCGGAACGGCTGGGCGCGCGCGAAGAAACGCCGCTGCCGCTGCTCAACGAATTCTATTTCGATGCCCCCGCCGAGACGCGCGACGCCATCGTGCTGCGCAATGCGCTGCTGGAAGACGGCACGCAGCCGCAAATTCCCGGCGCCGATGAAAAGGCCATCGTCTCCGCCGCCCGCAATACCGCGAATGGCGAGTTCACCGCGTCCTTCGCGAAGATGCTGGGCATCGAACCAGCCACCGCCGAGCGCATCCTGCACGATCATTCCGGCCGCGCGCTCGCCATCGTGTGCAAGGGTGCGCATCTGACGCGCGCCACCTTCTCCGCGCTTGCCCTCATCACCGAAGGCGGCAGCGGCGCAGCCGATACCCGCGAACGCCTTTCCAGCTTCGACTCCGTGCCGCTCACCGGCGCGGAACGACTGCTCGAATTCTGGCGCATGCACCGCGCGGCGTGAGCGTGATAGGCTCCGTATGGAGCCTTGATGCGAGTCAAACATGCCCGAAGAAGATCTGGTGGTTATTCCGCTACCGACACTCGACAACGCCCTCACTTATGCGACCGCGCGATTGATCGAAGAGAATGGCCGGCCTTTCGCCGAAGCCATCGCCGCAATTCCCAACACACGCTTCGCGCCGCCCAAGAAGGTTTCACTGTCGCCGCACAGCCTCACGCGGATCACCCGGCCGGCCATCGCTCTATCTCTACGAAGGCATGATCCTGCCGCCGCCACCGACGCACCAATAGGCGCAACTAGCCTTCAGCATGCACGTCGTGGCGTTCGCGGGTTTTGGCGAATGCTTATCCAATTCCGCTTCATCGCCCGTGACCCAGCGCGCAGTGTCGTAGGGTGAGGCTTCCAGATCGACATCCAGATCGTATTCGGCGTTGAGGCGCGACTTCAGAACTTCGAGCTGCAGCTGCCCCACAACGCCGACGATCCATTGTGCGCCGAGCATCGGTTTAAACACCTGCGTGACGCCTTCTTCGGCGAGGCTTTCCAGCGCGCGCGTCAGATGCTTCTGCTTCATCGGATCGGCGAGGCGCACGCGGCGCAGGATTTCCGGCGCGAAGTTCGGGATGCCGGTGAACACCACATCGCCGCTTTCCGAAAGCGTGTCGCCCACGCGCAAGACGCCGTGGTTGGGAATACCGATGATGTCGCCGGGCCACGCCTCATCCACTGTCTCGCGTTCCTGCGCGAAGAAGAGGATCGGGTTGTGGATGCCGATGGCCTTGCCGGTGCCGGACTGCTTCAGCTTCATGCCGCGGCGAAACTTGCCCGAGCACAGCCGCAGAAACGCCACGCGGTCGCGATGGTTCGGGTCCATATTCGCCTGGACCTTGAACACGAAACCCGTGACTTCATTGTCCGATGGCTTGATTTCCTTGCCCTTCGCGGTCTGCGCGCGGGGCGGGGGCGCATTCTCGGCGAGACCTTTGATGAGATCCTTCACGCCGAAATTCTTCAGCGCCGAGCCAAAGTAAACCGGCGTCAGATGGCCCTCGTGATAGGTGGCGGCATCGAAGCGCGGCAGGCCCGCGCGCGCCAGCTCCACCTCTTCCTCGAACTTGCCGCGGATGTCGTCCGGCAGCATCGCCAGCATGGCGTCGGCGCCGATGCGCTCATTCTTGCCGAAGACGGAGAAGTCGTCGGCGTAAAGATCGTAGGTGCCTTTGAAGTTCAGCCCCATGCCCGCCGGCCAGTTCACCGGCGCGCATTCCAGCTGCAGCTGATCGGCGATCTCGTCCAGCAACTCCAGAGGATCGCGCGCTTCGCGGTCCATCTTGTTGATGAAGGTCATGATCGGGATGTCGCGCAACCGGCAGACTTCGAACAGCTTGCGCGTCTGCGTTTCGATGCCCTTCGCTGCGTCGATCACCATCACCGCGCTGTCGGCGGCGGTAAGCGTGCGATAGGTATCTTCGGAGAAATCTTCGTGGCCCGGCGTGTCGAGCAGGTTGAACACCGCACCGCCATATTCGAACGTCATCACCGCACTGGTGACGGAGATGCCGCGCTCCTGCTCGATCTTCATCCAGTCCGATTTGGCGCGCCGCGCCTCGCCGCGCGCCTTCACCGCGCCGGCCGCGCGGATCGCGGGCGGCTTCTGTGGCAGGGGTCTGGGACATGGCGCGGGGCGTAGCAGGGAGGCGGAAATCCTGCAACTCACGGGTTTTCAGACCACCGGCTCGTCCACGAAAGCCCGGCCTTCGCGGTCCTCGATCTCCACGATCCACAGATCGGAATCGAATTTGATCTGCTTTTCGAACCAGGCGGCGGCTTTCTCCTCGTCTACCGCCTCGCCCAGCGGCTTCACCCACACAAGCTCGCCCTCGCCACGACGCGCCTGCGACAGCACCGTCGTGGTGCCGTCGAGTTTGGAGACCTTCAAAAAGATCGCGCCGGATTCCTCCACGCCTTTACGCAAGACATAGGCCTGCGCGCCAGCCACTTCCGCGCGGCGAATAAGGGCACGAACGAACAAACCGGCTTTGAGGCGGGGAACGGTCACAGAAGAAATCTACGGTTTTTCTAAAGGGTAGGCTATCTTCTTATATCAGTATCTGATTGGGGGAAGCGATGTTCATCAAAGCAAATTTCTCGGTATTTGTGTTCAGCGCCTTTCTTGTAGCGCTCACGACAGCGGCGAATGCAGCGACGATCACCATACCTACGACCGA
>SMFH01000135.1_pt1 | contig 17350 bp, 23 predicted proteins | sample 2456121 | NCBI WGS metagenome assembly SMFH01 (sample SAMN10132613, study PRJNA489261) | soil metagenome | isolation source: day120 antibiotic-silty clay loam soil | place: USA
CACCAATTTCACGAAGGCGTCGAGCGTCTGTTTGCTGGGCATGCGGGTTTCTCCTGTGCGTGAAGCCGGCGCAGGCGGATATAAGCAGCGATCACGAGAAGGTTAGAACACTCCGGCGGTTTGCAGGATCATAACCGCCATCCAGATTTCGCATACGATCTGCACCGCGAACATTCCGGTGCGAAACCATGTCGCGATCTGCCCGCCGGACATGATGTGGATGATGGACTGCACAATGCGCGCGGCCAGTACCAGCATCGCAAGCAGGTTGAAGAGATGGCTCTCCGCCCCCGCCACCCACGCCGCCAAAACGATGGCCGCGAAGATCGGCAGGTTTTCGACCGCGTTGAGATGCGCGCGGTTGATGCGCCAATAAGCTTCGTTGCCGTGCGGTACACCGGAGAGAAATTCGTTGTTTTTCACCTGGCCGCGAAAGATCAGCAGCAGGCGGTCAACGGCGATCATCAGCACCAGCGCGATCGCCCACAAGGCGTAGAACACCAGCGCGACGATCGATTGCGGGAGATGGATCATGTCGGCCATGGAACCTCCTAGAGCGCAATCGGGTGAAGTGCGGGCGGTTCACCCGTAAATTGCGCGGCAGTCAAAGAATCTAAAGCATGATCCGATTCCATGGAATCGGATCATGCTTTAGGCGGCGTAGCTGGCCACGATGAGTGCCAGCGCCATCAGCAAACCACTCTCCCGGTTGGCGCGGAAGAGGGTGAGGCATCCCGCGCTGTCGTGAATCTGCAAGCTTGCCACCTGCCAGAACAGTTGCGCGGCGGCGGGCAGCATCAGCGCCACGGCCCACCAGCTTTTCGTCGCGGCGACCCCTGCCAGGGAAACGAACACGAAAGTCAGGATGTAGAAGCCCGCGATCCAGACGGACGACATTTCGCCAAAGAGGAGCGCGGTGGATTTCACGCCGATCAGCGCATCATCTTCCTTGTCCTGGTGCGCGTAGATCGTGTCGTAGCCGAGCGTCCAGAAGAAGCAGCCGATGTAGAGGACGTAGGCGGGCGCCGCGAGATGTCCCTGCAGCGCGGCGAAGCCCATCAGCGCGCCCCAATTGAAGGTGAGGCCAAGCCACGCCTGCGGCCACCAGGTGATGCGCTTCATGAAGGGGTAAGCCACGATCAGGATCAGCGACGCCGCGCCGAGCGCGACGGTATACCAGTTGAACGTGAGCAGGATCAGCAGGCCGATCAGGCATTGCGCACCCAGAAAGATGAAGGCGTTTTGCACGCTCACCGCGCCCGAAGGGATGGGGCGTCCGCGCGTGCGCTCGACCTTCGCGTCGATGTCGCGGTCCACGATGTCATTATATGTACAGCCCGCGCCGCGCATCGCTATGGCGCCGATGCCGAACAGGATCAGAAGCTTCCAGTCGGTGGCATGCGAAAGAAAGCCGTGGCCGCCCAGCGCCAGTCCGAACACCGCGGGCCAGAACAGCAGCCAGGTACCGATCGGCCGGTCCAGCCGCGCAAGGCGAAGGTAAGGCTGCACATGCGGCGGCGTCCGGTCTACCCAGCTGGCGGGTATGGCGTCGGCTGGCGTGGTTTGCGATTCTGGGACCATGCCGCAATCTGTCATGGTCCGTGCGGATGAGAAAGCGATGAGCGTCAGGGAATTGAGCGAACCGGCCGGCAAGGTGCGCCTCTTTGTAGAGGCCGCGCTGGGCGAGGGTGCGCGCGTCGTGCCGGACGACGCACAGACGCATTATTTGCTGCATGTCATGCGGGCGAAGGCCGGCGACTATATTTCGCTGTTCAACGGGCGCGATGGCGAATGGCTGGCGCGCATCGCGGAAGTCTCAAAGCGCAACTGCACGCTCGCTTGCGAAAAGCGGACCCGCGCGCAGGCTTGGCGTGCGCGCGCTGCAGCCGGTGTTCACGCGCCGCACCGTCGTCACCCGAGTCAACGAAGAACGCATGAAGGCCAATGCCATCGAAGCCGCCGAACAATCGGAACGGTTGACGGTGCCGCAGATCCGCGCGGCGACCGCGCTGGACAAGCTCCTGCGGTCCTGGCCGCGCGAGCGATCTGTCCTGTTTTGCGACGAAGGCGGCGATGCGCTGCCCATCGCGAAGGCCGCCACGAAAATCGAAACGAATTCCATCGCCATTCTCACCGGCCCGGAAGGCGGTTTCGATCCCGCCGAACGCGATGCGATCCGTTCGCAAGTGTTTGTCGTTCCTGTAACATTGGGGCCGCGTGTATTGCGCGCAGATACCGCTGCGCTTGCGGCGCTCGCGATTTGGCAAGCATTACGCGGAGATAGCTAAATATTCGCAGTGTACGATACCGCACGAATTTTGCCGCAATTGCCGTTCAGATAGCCGCTACATAACGCCTTGGCTAAACTGCTGGGCAAAGGACATGAAGCGGGCGTGAGCGAAGACTTTCAATCCGATATCGATGCCATCGGCCGCCTCGCGGTGGTGCCGGCGATTCTCGATGTCGTCTGCCGCACGACGGGCATGGGCTTCGCCGCCGTGGCGCGCGTCACCTCGGATCGCTGGATCGCATGCAGCGTCAAGGATGAGATCGCGTTTGGCCTGAAGCCGGGCAGCGAGCTGAAGGTGGAATCGACGATCTGTCATGAGATCCGCCAAAGCGGGGAAGCCGTCGTCATCGATCATGTGGACGAGGATCCGGTCTACGCGCGCCATCACACGCCGCTGAAATATGGCTTCCAGAGCTATATCTCGATGCCGATCTTCCTGCGCGACGGATCGTTCTTCGGAACGCTCTGCGCCATCGACCCCCGGCCGGCAAACCTGCGCAATCCGCAGATCATCGGCATGCTCCGTCTGTTCGCGGATCTGATCGCGATGCATCTGGACGCCGGCAAACGGGCCGAGGCGAGCGAAGCGAACCTGATCGATGAGCGCAAGGCGTCCGAACTGCGCGAACAGTTCATCGCCGTTCTGGGACATGATCTGCGCAATCCGCTGGCCTCCATCGCCGCAGGCACACGCCTTCTGATGAAGGAAGCGCAGAGCGAGAAGGCGAAGACGGTAGTCCAGCTGATGCAGGCCAGCGTGGATCGCATGGCGGGACTGATCGACAACGTGCTGGATTTCGCGCGCGCGCGTCTCGGCGGCGGCTGGACGCTTCATCTCAAGGAGGAGAATGTCGAGCCGATCATTGCGCAGGTGGTCGAGGAAACACGCGCCGCGATGCCGGACCGCAAGATCGAATCCATCGTGGATGCGGCCCTGCCGGTGAATTGCGACCGCGTGCGCATTTCGCAGCTTCTGTCCAACCTCATCGGAAACGCGATTTCGCATGGCGACGCAGCCACGCCGGTGAGCGTGGCGGCTACGACCCGGAACGGGCTTTTCGAGTTGTCCATCAGCAATGGCGGCAAGCAGATTCCGCCCGGCGATCTGGCGCGCCTCTTCATGCCGTTCGTGCGTGGCGCGCATGTGAGCGAGAAGGGGCTGGGCCTTGGTCTCTACATCGCCTCCGAAATCGCCAAGGCGCATGGCGGCACATTGACGGCGTCATCGTCTGCGGGTGAAACGCGCTTCACGTTCCGGATGAAGCTGACCGCATGACGCTCTCTCATCGCATCGCACGGCGCGCGGATGTTCCGGCGCTCAAGGAATTGATGACAACGGCCATCCGGCAGTTGCAGCGTGGTTTTCTTGCCCCCGATGCCATCGAAGCTTCTTTCGACGTGATGGGGCTGGACACGCAACTGATCGACGACGGCACCTATTTCGTCATCGAGCAGGACGGCATGATCGCGGGCTGCGGCGGCTGGAGCCGGCGCGCCACCTTGTTCGGAGGCGACCATTCTGCCGGGCGCAGCGCCGCGCTTCTCGATCCCGCGAAAGATGCGGCCCGCGTGCGCGCGATGTACACGAATCCGTCATTCGCGCGCCGTGTGTGCGAGAGCGCGGCGCGGATCGAAGGCTTCACGCGCGTGGAATTGGCGGCGACCATGGCGGGGATGCCGCTCTATCGCGCATGCGGCTATCGCGAGATAGAAGCATTCGAAGCGGACACGCGCGCCGGAATCCGCATTCCCCTCATGCGGATGGGGAAAGCCATCGCTCCCTTGCCGGTTGATGGACAGACGCCTAAATAGCCAAGCACTGAAGGACGCGTTCAAGATTCACACGCGGCCATAGGGGAAATATCCCCGGACAACGCGCGCAGGGAGGGCCGCAATGTCGATACCGCAATCCGCCGGCGGCCCGATCACGGGCAAGACCGATCTGATCGAACATCTGTCGTCCGGCTCCAAGCCGCGCGAACAATGGCGCATCGGCACCGAGCACGAGAAGTTCGTCTACGACCTCAAGACATTCCGCCCCGTTCCCTATGAAGGGCCGAACGGTATTCGCGCATTGCTGGAAGGCATGACGCGCTTCGGCTGGGAGCCGGTGAAGGAAGGTCCGCATATCATAGGTGGGTATCAAAACGGCGCGTCGATCTCGCTGGAGCCGGGCGGGCAGTTTGAGTTGTCCGGTGCCGCGCTGAAGACCGTTCACGAAACCTGCGCCGAAGTGAACACGCATCAGGAGCAGGTGCGCGAAGTCTGCAACGAACTGGGTCTTGGTGTTCTCGGCCTCGGCTTCGCGCCCGATTGGCAGCTCGACGAAGTGCCGATCATGCCCAAGGGCCGCTACAAGATCATGCGCGACTACATGCCGAAGGTTGGCGGGTATGGGCGCGAGATGATGTTCCGCACCTGCACGGTGCAGGTGAACCTCGATTTCTCGTCCGAAGCGGACATGGTGAAGAAATTTCGCGTCGGCCTCGCGCTGCAGCCGGTGTCAACGGCGCTGCTGGCAAACTCGCCGTTCCGCGTCGGCAAGCCGAACGGATTTCTCTCATACCGCTCGCATATCTGGACGGACGTGGACAACGCGCGCGCAGGCATGTTGCCGTGGGTGTTCGAGGACGGCATGTCGTTCGAACGCTATGTCGATTACGCGCTCGATGTGCCGATGTATTTCCTCTATCGCGACGGCAAATATATCGACATGGCGGGCAAGAGCTTCCGCGATTTCCTCGACCGCAAGATTCCCGAAGTGAGGCACATCGAGCCGACGATGGCCGATTGGGCGGATCACCTCACCACCATTTTCCCCGAAGTGCGCCTCAAGAAGTTCCTGGAGATGCGCGGCAGCGATGCCGGCGCGTGGCGGCGCATCTGCGGCATGCCGGCGCTGTGGGTCGGCATCTATTACGACCAGACCGCGCTGGACGCAGCGTGGGACATGGTCAAGGACTGGACCTGCGAGGAGCGCCAGCAGATGCGCGACAGCGTTCCGCGTCTCGCCTTCAAGACGCCGTTCCGCGACACCAATGTCGGCGAGCTCGCCAAGCGGATGATCGAGATTTCGGCGGAAGGCCTTCGCCGCCGCGCGCAGCACGATTCCATCGGCACGACGGAAGAGGGCTTTCTTTCTTCCCTGCGCGAGATGGCGACGCGCGGTTATACCCGCGCCGAGGAACTTCTGGATCATTATCGCAACGCCTGGGGTGGCGATATCCGTCCGATCTTCAAGGAATACAATTTCCTTTAAGGTGTGAGTTCCATCGCAGCTGCCGCAATCGCGCCGCTTTCCCTGTGTGAGATGCATGATTCCAATTCGTGCGTCGCGGGAGAGTAATGAAGAGCGAGATCAAGACACGCCTTGCGGGAACCCGCGACCGTCGCGCATTCGGCGTATTCGACGAACGCGCCGCGAAGGATTTGCAGCGCCGCGAATTGATAGATGGCGCCATCGCCGCGCGGCGTTGCTGGGTGGCTGAGGGTTTTGGGCGGGTCGTTGGTTACGGAATCCTGTCCAAAAACTTTTTCCATCGTGACTTCATAGAGGTCATCTTCGTCGCCGAAGACGCGCGGCGCACCGGCGCGGGCGCGTCCCTCTTGTCCGCCATCGAGAAAGCGGTGCGGGAGGACAGGTTGTTTACCTCCACCAATGAATCGAACATCGCCATGCGCGCGCTGCTGTTCACGCGCGGCTATCGCGAGAGCGGCCGCATCGAAAACCTCGATCCGAAGGACCCGGAACTGGTGTTCGTGAAATTTCTGGAGCGCGCCGCCTGAATTTTCCTCCCCTGTTTTACGGTGGAGGAAAGTTTGTTAACGGCGGCGCGACCACCAGATCATGATGAGACCGACGACCGCGAGGGCTGTGCCGCGATAGGTCCACTCCGTACTGCCAACCATCGTGAACTGGCCTGCCGAATGTGGCGGCCACTGGATAAGGCCGTAGCCTTGTCCGGCCCAGAAAAGGCCGAGGACCAGCGCAATGATGCCGATGATCAGAAGAACGATTTTCATGATTGCCTCCCCAGACGTTGCGGGAGCATAGCACGGATCGCCCCTGCCAGGCTGCTTTACGCCGTCAATGCTCGGGCAGCGGGATGAACTCCTTGTCGTCGCCGGGAATCTTGGCAAAGCGGCCGGATTTCCAGTCGTCTTTCGCCTTTTCGATGCGTTCGCGCGAGGAGGCGACGAAATTCCACCAGACATGGCGTTCGCCATCCAGCGGCGCGCCGCCCAGCAGCATCACGCGGCTGTCGCCCATGGCGCTGATCTCTGCGTGTTCGCCCTTGTCGAACACGATCATGCCGCCATCGCCGAGGCTTTGGCCGTCCGCTTCGATGCGCCCGGCAACCACCATCACGCCGCGTTCGGCATATTCGGTCGGCAAGGTGAGCGAGCTTCCATCTTTCATCTGCGCATCGACGTAGAAGATCTCCATCGGCACTTTCACAGGGGCCTCAAGCCCGAACGCCTTTCCGCACACCACGCGCAGGCTGACGCCGTCATGCTCCATCAATGGCAGTTGCCCTTTCGCGACGTGCTGGAAGTTCGGCGGATCTTCTTCATTTGCGCGGGGCAGGCCGACCCAGCTCTGGATTCCGTGCATGCGGTGTCCCCGGGCGCGAACTTCCGGTCCGGTGCGTTCGGAATGCGCGATACCGCGTCCCGCCGTCATCCAGTTCACGTCGCCCGGCACGATCTCTTGCTCGTTGCCGAGATTGTCGCGATGGATCTGCGATCCGTCGAACAGATAGGTGATCGTGGCGAGCCCGATATGCGGATGCGGCCGCACATCGATGCCGTGCCCCGGTTTGAACTCTACCGGCCCGAAATAATCGAAGAACACGAACGGCCCGACGGTGCGCTGTCCCGCTTGCGGCAGCACGCGCGCGACCGTGAAGCCGTCGCCCAATTCCCGCTTCTGTCCCGAAATATCGCGCATCCAGTCTCCTTATTTCGCCTGCGGAACGCGTTCGGCGCCCTGGCGCGCCAGCATCCAGCCAGGATATTCGTGCGGCAGCGCACTCACATCGTCCAGCGTTTTCATCTCTTCGGCGGAGAGCTTCAGAGTCGTCGCGGCGATATTGTCGTCGAGCTGCTCGGTATTTTTCGCCCCGATGATGACGGTGGTGACGAACGGCTTGTGCAGGATGTAGGCGAGGGCGACGCGCGCCACGCTGACATCGTGCTTACGGCCGATCTCGCGCATCGCATCCACGCATTTCCACGCACGGTCCTTGTCCACCGGCGGAAAATCGAATTTCGCGCGGCGCGCATCTTCTGGACCGTTGCTGCCGGGGCCGAATTTGCCGGAGAGTAACCCGCCCGCCAGCGGAGACCACACCATCAAGCCGACTTTCTGATCGTGCAGCAGCGGAACGATCTCGCGCTCCAGATCGCGGCCCGCGATGGAGTAATAGGCTTGCAACGTCTCGAAGCGCGCATAGCCCTTTTTGTCGGATACGCCCAGCGCCTTCATGATCTTCCATGCCTGCCAGTTCGACACGCCGGCATAGCGCACCATGCCTTGCCGCGTGAGATCGTCCAGCGCGCGCATGGTTTCCTCCACCGGCGTCACGGGATCGGTGGCATGGATCTGGTAGAGATCGATGTGATCGGTCTGCAAACGCTCAAGGCTGCGCGACACCGAATCCATGATGTGCCCGCGCGATGCACCGATGTCGTTCGGTCCTGCGCCCACGCGGCCGTAACACTTCGTCGCCAAAACGACATCGCTGCGCTTCACGCCAAGATCTTTCAGCGATTGGCCGGTGAGCGTTTCGGACAATCCTTCGGAATAGACATCCGCCGTGTCGATGAAGTTGATGCCTGCTTCGAGGCTCTTCTTCACGATCTCGTTCACCGGCTTCTGATCGAGCGCGCCGACGACGGTCCAAAATCCCTTGCCGCCGAATGTCATCGTGCCGAGGCAGATTTCGGACACGAACAGGCCGGTATTGCCGAGTTGATTGTATTTCATGGGAACACCTCCGTTTCAGGCCGGGAGGATCGTAAGCTCTGGCCAGTGTTCTTTCCAGCGCAACGCCTTTTCCATGTACTTGTCGGGAAGAAAATTCGCCGTGCGGTTGGGGCGAACGATCGAATTGAAAATGTCATCGAAGCCGCGTGGCGCATAAACCTCTGTTCCATCGCCGTTTGCGCGGATGCCCACTTGGGCATTGTGCATGAGAAAACGGTCGATGCCGTCCGTCGCCTGGGTCAAAGCGGGATAGGGCACGCCGAATTTTTCTCGGTACCACAGATGCACCCGCGCCTGGTTCCGCACTTCGACTGCGATGCCGAGGTCGGCAAACAAATCCGCCGCGCGCCGGATCACGGCGTCTTCCGCGGCATAGGACGTATCGGGATCGAAATAGAAAATATCGTAGTCCTTGATATGAAGATCGGGCCGCTGGCCTGTGCGTGTGTTCCACACCGTCTGAAACAACGCGCCCGACACCAGCCAGCAATCGGGCAAATTGAGCGACGGCAACCGCTCAAGGATCACGCGGTTGAACGGATTGCGGCGAACAGCTTCGAGGAATTCGGAATGAATCATGTCCGCCAGATTGCCACCATGGGCGAAGCGCGGCACGGCTGATCAGCTGAGGCGGCCGGGCGGGGCGCCTTCTTCCGCGTAAGCCGCCGCGGGCAGCGCGAACACGCCATCGCCCTTGTCGCCGATCGTGCTCACCCAGCGCGCGAGCTTGAGATCGAGTGCGCGATAAAGATGCGGGAAGGTGCCGTGATCGCCTTCTTCCCATTTCAGATCCGCGCCCAGATCGTCCGCTTCAACCGCGATCAACGCCAATTCCTTCGCGCCGCGGAAATGCCGCGTCAGCGTGCCGGCCAGTTGTGCCGAGGTGGAGAGGTGGATGAACCCGTCGCGCTTGTCGTCGGCAGAGCCGCGATAGACGCCGGCTTCCTGGGCCGTCTTCCATTCGTCTCTGCTCAAGATTTTGAAAACCAGCATGTCAGACTCCAGTGAAGACTAGATCGAGAGCGGCGGTGATGCGGGAGCTTTCCGATGACAGATTGGCAACCGGATTTTTTAAAACGCGTAGAGGCAAGGTCAAAAGATCCTGGGGCAGAAGATACAACATCCGGTGAGCGATTTCGAACCTTGGATGTAATCGCGGTAGCGATTGATCCACTCTTTCCGTCGTCAAGGCTGCCATCAATCGTGTGGTGGCATGATCCAGTATCCGATGCTGGACACAGAGCAGATAAGGACGCGAGGCTCGCAGAGCCGCGACGGGATTGAGGACAACATCAAACTGACGGATCATCGAAGGCGCCTTTGCCGTAATAGGCTTCGGCCAGCGTTCCATGTTTCTCGATGAAAGCGTTGTAAGCGTCGATTGACGCCTTGTTTTCTTCATAGAAACGGCGCGCACGTTCTTCGGCTGTCAGATCGCTCAGTGCTTGTTCCAGCACCCGCGACAGGTTGATGTTCATGCCCTTCGCCATATCGAGAATTCCGGCATCGACGGAAACATTCACCGCCCGCTTCAATCCCGGTTTGACGGTCTTGGGCGGTTCCGCATCGCGAAAGCGGCGGGCAGGGTCTTCGAGGCGCTTCTTAGCCATGCGCATAGTCTATGCGCATGGCGCCTATACATCAAGCCGCCTGCTGTGTCCCGCCCACAGTGAGTCCGTCGATGCGCAAGGTCGGTTGCCCCACGCCGACAGGAACGCTCTGTCCGTTCTTGCCGCAGGTGCCGACGCCGGGGTCGAGTTTCAGGTCGTTGCCGACCATGCTGATCTTGGTGAGCGCGGTCGCGCCGTCGCCGATCAGAGTCGCGCCCTTGATGGCGGGGCCGATCTTGCCGTTTTCGATCAGGTAGGCCTCGGTGCAGGAGAACACGAATTTGCCGTTGGTGATGTCCACCTGTCCGCCGCCGAAGTTGGTGGCGTAGATTCCTTTATCAACGCTCGCCAGAATTTCGGCCGGGTCTTTGTCGCCCGCCAGCATATAAGTATTGGTCATGCGCGGCATGATGTTGCTCGCATGGCTTTCGCGGCGGCCATTGCCCGTTGCGGCCACGCCCATCAGGCGCGCGTTCTGGCGATCGTGCCGTCATCCACCACCGTCACGCCCGGCGCGGCCACGCGCTGGCCGAGCAGACCGGCGAAGGCACTCGTCTTCTTGCGGTTGAAATCGCCTTCGAGGCCGTGGCCGATGGCTTCGTGCAGCAGGATGCCGGGCCAGCCCGGTCCGAGAACGACTTTCATCTCGCCCGCAGGCGCGGGAATGGAAGAGAGGTTCACCACCGCCTGGCGCAGTGCTTCGTCCACCGCCGCCTGCCAATAGTCTTCCTTCAGATAGGCTTCATAGCCTTCGCGCCCACCGCCGCCGAAGCTGCCGGACTCCTGGCGTCCGTCCTGTTCGACCACGACCGACACGTTGATGCGCACCAGCGGGCGAATGTCGCGATAGATCTCGCCGCCCGGCCGCACGATCTCCACCACCTGCCACGAACCGGCGAGGCTCGCGGACACCTGCTTCACGCGGCTGTCCTTCTTGCGCGCATATTCATTCATGTCGGCCAACAGCTTCACCTTGGTCTCGAAACCGGCGGTGTTGAGCGGGTCGATGTCTGTGTAGAGCTTGGCATTGGTGCGGGCCGGGGGCAGGGCGATGGTGCCGCCATGACCGCTGGCCACGGCCTTCACCGTCTGGCCTGCGCGCTTGATCGCGTCTTCGGAGAGTTCCGAGGCATGGGCGTAACCGGTCATCTCACCCGCTACTGCGCGCAGACCGAATCCCTGTGTGGTGTCGAAGGTGGCCGCCTTCAGCCGGCCGTCGTCGAAGGCGAAGGTCTCGCTCTGCTTATATTCAAGATACAGCTCCCCATCGTCCGAGCCGTGGAGCGATTCGTCCACGAGCTCCTGAACGCGGCCACGGTCGAGGCCGGACTGCTGGAAAAAGATGTCGTCGGGTGCGGTCACGGGGGTGCGACTCCGGGGATGAAAGATGATGTCTGCTGAGAATATGGCTATTGCGATGCCAAACGTCACCCGTGCGGAACCCGGGCGTCATAAGGTCGCAATGACTTTAAGGGGTTAGCCCCTCTAAATCCTTGCCGGATTCCGGGGCAGCGCGTGCGGAACAGCGCGTGGGCGACGGAACATTTGCGAGGTCGCCTGATGTTTCTGAAAAAGATCGGCGCCGGGTTGTCGGGGGCATTTGCGCTGGCTGGCGCATTCCTCTGGTCCACGGCTGCTTCGGCTCTTCCCGTCGATTGGCAAACCGGTTTCCAGCCTGCCGCATCACCGGTGATGGAACGGATCGAAGACTTCCATAAGGAGCTTCTGGTCATCATCGTTCTGGTGTCGGTGTTCGTAGCGGCGCTGCTGCTGTGGATCATCGTCCGCTACAACCAGCGCCGGAACCCCACGCCCAGCAAGACGGCGCACAACACGCTGCTGGAAGTGGCGTGGACGATCATCCCGGTGATCATCCTGGTGATCATCGCCATACCGTCCTTCCGCCTTCTCTATTTCGAAGCGGAAATCCCGACGCCGGATCTCACCATCAATGCGATCGGCAAGCAGTGGTTCTGGACCTACGAATATCCGGGCAGCAACTTCACCTTCGACTCGCTTGGCCTGTCGGATGCGGATGCCGCCAAGAAGGGTGAGCCGCGGCTGCTGGGCGTGGACAACGCCATTGTCGTCCCGGTGAACAAGGTCGTCGAAATCGACACCACCGGCGCGGACGTGATTCACAGCTGGGCGATGCCGCAGATGGGCGTGAAGATGGACGCCGTCCCGGGCCGCATCAACAAGACCTGGTTCAAAGCCACGCAGATCGGCACGTTCTATGGCGAATGCTCCGAATTGTGCGGCGCGCGCCATGCCTTCATGCCCATCGAGTTGCATGTGGTTTCCGAAGCCGACTACGCCGCATGGCTGGCCGGTGCGAAGAAGAAATTCGCCGCGATCGACCCCGACACCCGCGTCGCCGCGAAATAAGGATCAAGAGACATGGCTGACATCGCTCACGCGCACGAAGACCACCCTCACGGCTGGCGCCGGTACGTCTATTCGACGAACCACAAGGACATCGGGATGATGTACCTGTGGTTCGCGATCTTCGCCGGCTGTGTCGGCGGGTTCTTCTCCATGATGATGCGCGCGGAACTGATGTTCCCAGGCATGCAGGTCTTTGCCGAGCCGCACACCTTCAACGTGTTCGTCACCGGCCACGGCCTGATCATGATCTTCTTCATGATCATGCCCGCCATGATCGGCGGTTTCGGCAACTGGCTGGTGCCGCTCATGATCGGCGCGCCGGACATGGCGTTCCCGCGCATGAACAACATCTCGTTCTGGCTGCTGCCGGTTTCCTTCGCCTTCCTCATCGCCAGCATGTTCGTCGAAGGCGATTCCGGCGGCATCGGCATGGGCGGCGGCTGGACGATGTATGCGCCGCTTTCAACCTATGGCTCGCCGGGACCGGCGATGGATTTCGCCATCTTCTCGGTCCATATCGCGGGCGCGTCGTCCATTCTGGGCGCGATCAACTTCATCACCACGATCTTCAACATGCGCGCGCCGGGTATGACCCTGCACAAGATGCCGCTGTTCGTGTGGTCGATCCTGGTCACCGTCTTCCTGCTGCTGCTGTCGCTGCCGGTTCTGGCGGGCGCCATCACCATGCTGCTGACCGACCGCCATTTCGGCACGACGTTCTTTAATCCGGCGGGCGGCGGCGATCCGATCCTCTACCAGCACCTGTTCTGGTTCTTCGGACATCCGGAAGTTTACATCCTGATCCTGCCGGGCTTCGGCATGATCTCCCACATCGTCTCGACCTTCTCCAAGAAGCCGGTGTTCGGTTATCTCGGCATGGCCTACGCGATGGTGGCGATCGGCTTCATCGGCTTCCTCGTCTGGGCGCACCACATGTACACGGTGGGTCTGAGCGTCGATACCAAGGCCTATTTCGTCTTCGCCACGATGGTCATCGCGGTGCCGACCGGCATCAAGATCTTCTCGTGGATCGCAACGATGTGGGGCGGCTCGGTGGAGTTCAAAACCCCGATGCTGTGGGCGATCGGCTTCGTGTTCCTCTTCACCGTCGGCGGCGTGACCGGCGTGGTGCTGGCGAATGCGGGCGTCGATGTCGTGCTGCAGGACACCTATTACGTGGTGGCGCACTTCCATTACGTGCTGTCGCTGGGCGCGGTGTTCGCGATCTTCGCGGGCTTCTACTTCTGGTTCCCGAAGTTCACCGGCTACATGTACAACGAGACGCTCGGAAAGATTCACTTCTGGATCACGTTCATCGGCGTGAACCTGGCGTTCTTCCCGATGCACTTCCTGGGCCTTGCTGGCATGCCGCGCCGCTATGCCGACTATCCCGACGCCTTCGCCGGCTGGAACTATGTGTCGTCCATCGGCGCATTCATCGCGGGCTTCGGCGTGCTGGTGTTCTTCGTCATGCTGATCGAAGCCTTCGCGCGCAAGCGCATCGCGGGCGACAATCCGTGGGGTGTGGGTGCAACGACGCTGGAGTGGACGCTGTCCTCGCCGCCGCCGTTCCATACCTATAACGAACTGCCGCGCATCACCGGCGGAGTGCATTGATCGATGGCACTGGTCGACGTCTACGCAGGTCCTGAGCAGCGCATCGCCACCGTCGGCGACTTCTTCGCGCTGCTGAAGCCGCGCGTGATGTCGCTGGTGATCTTCACCGGGCTGGCCGGGATCGTCGTGGCGCCGGGGCATATCCACTTGCTCTCCGGCTTCACGGCGCTGCTCTGCATCGCGGTGGCGGCGGGCGCGTCCGGCGCGCTCAACATGGCGTATGACTCCGACATCGACGCGATCATGGCGCGCACCGCCACGCGGCCCATTCCGATGGGGCGCATTGCGCGCGAAGAGGCGCTCACCTTCGGCTGGTGGCTCTCGGTGGCGGCCGTCACCATCATGGGCCTGTTCATCAATCTGTTGTCGGCGGCGCTGCTTGCTTTCACGATCTTCTTTTATGTCGTCGTTTATACGCTGTGGCTGAAGCGGCGCACGGCGCAGAACATCGTCATCGGCGGCTTGGCCGGTGCGTTGCCGCCGGCCATCGGCTGGGCCGCGGTGACGGGGCAGGTCAGGCTCGCGCCGCTGGTGCTGGTCGCGATTATCTTCCTCTGGAGCGCCGGCCGCGCTCGGCTTTGCCGGTCCGCTTTATCTCGCCAGCGCCGGCCTGATGAGCGCCTGGTTCCTGTTCGGCGCGGTGAAGGTTCTTTTCGAGCGTGACGAGGTGAAGGAACCCGCCGCCAAGAAGCTGTTCTTCATTTCCATCGCTTATCTGTTCGTGTTGTTCGCGGCCCTGATCGCCGAAAGGCTGATCGGCGTCGCGCCGTTCGGAGCGTGGTTGTGAGATGGACGACGACGACATCGAAGCGCGCAACGCGCGCGAACGGCGCAAGCGCAGCATCGCGCTTGCGCTCGTCCTGGGTGGGCTTGTTGTATTGTTTTTTCTGATGACGATCGTCCGCCTCGGCGGACACGTCCTCGATATGCCGTGAGGAGAGGGTATTTCCAATGTCGCATGCGGATGTGAAGCACGACTATCATCTGGTGAATCCCAGCCCATGGCCCGTGGTCGGCTCTTTCGCGGCCTTCGCGATGCTGGGCGGCGCCGTCCTGTGGTTGAACAAGGATTATGCCGGCTTCGGCGGCTTTGCCGGGCAGCCCTGGGTTTTCCTCATCGGCGTGGCGCTGCTGCTTCTTACTTTCGTCGGCTGGTGGCGCGACGTGATCAAGGAGAGCGTTGTCGAGCATGATCACACGCCGGTCGTGAAGTTGGGCCTGCGCTACGGCATGGTTCTCTTCATCGCCTCGGAAGTCATGTTCTTCGTCGCGTGGTTCTGGGCCTACTTCAACACCGCGATCTTCCATGCCGATGTCGGCCTCAGCGCATGGCCGCCGAACGGCATCCTTTCGATGGACCCGTGGCATCTGCCGCTGCTCAACACGCTGATCCTGCTGTGCTCCGGCACCACCGTCACCTGGGCGCACCACGCGCTACAGCACGGCGACCGCAAGGGCGCGATCCAGGGCCTGATCCTCACCGTGCTGCTCGGCATGTCGTTCACCTTCTGTCAGGCATACGAATACATGCACGCGCCGTTCACCTTCGGCTTCAACGGGCTTGCGAAAGTGCCGTTCACCGATGCCGCGCATATGTCGCTCACCGCGGGCGTCGGCAATTTCGACGCGATCTACGGCTCGACCTTCTTCATGGCGACGGGCTTCCACGGCTTCCACGTCATTGTCGGCACGATCTTCCTGACCGTCTGCCTTGGCCGCGCCATCGCGGGCCAGTTCACCCCGACGCGCCATTTCGGCTTCGAAGCGGCCGCCTGGTATTGGCACTTCGTCGACGTGGTGTGGCTGTTCCTGTTCACCTGCATCCGAACTGCGCTCTCGATTATTCCGTGTTCGATGTCGGAGACGGCGCAACGGTGTTCGTCATCCTCATCGCGGGTTTTCTGATCTGCGGCGGCGCGCTGGTGGTGGAGGTGAAATATTCGCCGCCCTATTGGGTGCATGCGCTGATCTGGCTGCCCGCCATCGCCATTCTTGTTCTCGGCGGATTGCACTTCGTGAAATCGACGCTGATGGTGCTGCAATACAAGCACCGCGCGGGCGAAGGGCGGCTGGAATGATGCGCTCGAATTTTTCCTCCCCCGTTTACGGGGGAGGTACGCTGCGCAGCAGCGTGGAGGGGGTAAGTGTCGCTCTGCATCGTGCATTCCCCCTCCGGCTCGCTTCGCTTGCCTCCTCCCCCGTAAACGGGGGAGGAAAGCCGCCAGTGTCGGGTTGAACAATGCGCCCCTATTTCAAACCCATGCTGGTGCCGACTCTTTGGCTGATCCCGCTTCTGGCCATCCTGATCGGACTGGGCACGTGGCAGATCCAGCGCCTGCACTGGAAGCTCGATCTTCTCGCGAAGATTCACGTGGGCCTGACATCCGCGCCTGTTCCCTTGCATGATGTCATTTCCGCCTACGACGCGGATCGCATCATGGCCGCCGATTATCGCCGCGTGAAAGTGCACGGCCTGTTCGAGAACGGCGAAGAGCTGTTCTTTTTCACCACGGGGCCGGACGGCGATCCCGTCTATCATGTGGTCACGCCGTTCCTGATGGCGGACGGCCACACGCTGCTGGTCGACCGCGGTTATATCCCGATGGAGATGCTGAACTCGCCCGCATGGAAGGCGGGCGATCTGAATGGCCAGCGCACCATCGTCGGGATCATACGCAAACCGGGCGCGCCAAACTGGTTCACGCCGCCCATCGACAAAGCCAAGCGCATCGTCCACACGCGCGATCCCGGCACGCTGGCAAAAGCATTCGGTTTGAAAAACATCTACCCGATGTTTCTGGAAGCGGACGCCACGCCCAATCCCGGCGGCTGGCCGATCGGCGGCGTAACGGTGGTCGATCTGCCCAACAACCACCTGCAATATGCGATCACCTGGTTCGGCCTCGCATTGGGTTTGCTGGGCGTCTATCTGGCCTATCATTCCTCGCGCGGCAGGCTCGGCCTGCGGTAGCGCGGCGGACACGCTCTGCTCTTCAAGACGCTGCGGAACGATATTTAACTAGTATTCCTATTTTTTTGCTCTATAGTCCTAGTTATGTCCCTGCAATTTCCCCGCATTTCCAAAGGCTTGAAGCGCACGGGCGCCGTATTTGGTGCGCGCCCCAAGGAAATGAGGGGGCGGGGGAGGGGGGAGGTGTGTATTCGTGAAAACGACTGCTCATGCACCCCGCGCACCGCAACATCTGGTGTTTGCGCAAATCGCACGAAGAAAAATCGACATTCAATTCCCCACCGGGGGGGAGCGGGGGGGAGGGGGTGTCGGAATCTTGACTTCAAAGATCAACTGCTGGCGTCCCGCCGGAAACTGCGTCCAGATGTTGAAGGTTTGCGATGCGCTACATAAGCACCCGCGGGCAGGCCGCGCCGCAGAGTTTCGCCGACATCCTGCTCGCCGGCCTCGCGCCGGACGGCGGGCTGTTCCTGCCGGAAAGTTGG
>SMFH01000411.1_pt1 | contig 17344 bp, 16 predicted proteins | sample 2456121 | NCBI WGS metagenome assembly SMFH01 (sample SAMN10132613, study PRJNA489261) | soil metagenome | isolation source: day120 antibiotic-silty clay loam soil | place: USA
GATAAAAAAAAAAAAAATTCGAACCCTTATTAAAAAATTCAAACAACCCCCGAGTTCGACCTGACATAAACGCAACATATCTTTTAAAAACATTTTGCGTCAAAAACTCATTGAATGACACTTTCTTACCCCTATCAACTTGACTAAACCTATTAAAACGAGAGCGTAACAATTTTTTAAAAAAATAAGTTGGATAACCACGCCTCTTCCTTGAAATAAACTTCTTTGAACCAAACACGCGCTTTTTTTTAACTTTGCTTAAACCACGACTAAACTGGTAAGGCATAAGAACTCGTAACAAAAAAGCCTTAAATCTACTTTTCAATCGCAAAAAAAACGTGTCCAACACATATAATTTTAAAAAATATTTATCAACAACACTCCGACGTAACGTTAAATGACTGAAAAAAAAACCTTTTTTATAAAATATTTTAAAATATTTAATCTTAAAAAGGTAGTTTATGTATCTATAATAGATCAAAAACGACCGACTAAAATTAAAAAAAAAAAAATTCAAACTAATTGGGTTAACTAGCAGTAAGCGCCAAAGCAAACTCTTACCCAAACGAAATGTTACAGCATTAACTGAATGACCCATAAAAAAATATTACTTCTTAACAACTCTTTTTAAATTAATCGGAACTTTTCCACCTTTACGAAGATTCTTTTGTGAATGAATCGACGCACCCATCTTTAAAGAATAAACATATTGACCAATCTTTGAAAAAAAGATATTTGAATTACGAATAGTGTATTTATTAAAAAATCGCCCTGTATAAACATTAAATGTTCGATTGTGCAAAAAAGGATACAATACAAAATTTCGTGAGACCGTTTGAATCTCATGCTGACTTTCGATTTTTTTTTCAACAAAACCAACAATCTTTTCATAAGTTATTAAATCTAAAAAAAAACCTTTCCAAATAGAACGCCTCTTGTATCTACAGAACATAATCAACTCAAAAATTTTTCCAATTCCTTCTTTTAAAAATTCTCCACAAATTTAAACCCCTGTAACGTTCAAATTTAGTTGTAGTTCGAACTCCTTTCGTGTAAACTCCCCATGGTGTTACTGAAGGTCGCCCCGCAGTAGTTCGACCTTCACCACCCCCATGTGGATGATCAATCGGATTCTTAGCTACACCTCGAACAACAGGTTTACGACCCTTAAAAATATTATCCCCTGCTTTTTTAAGCTTATAAAGTTTATTTATCGAACCGGATAGAACCCCCACAGAACAAAAGTTATTTAAACCAACCAATCGCTCTTCCCCTGAAGGAAGCCGAACCAAAGAATAATCTAAAAATCTTTTCAATAACTGAACCGAAGCACCTGCACTACGCGCAATTTTTGATGGCCCGTTAAAAAAAAAAGAAACACAATTAACCAATGAACCCAAAGGCAAAAAAACTAGAGACAAAAAATTCCCGCTCTTTAACACAACACGAAACCCAGAAACAACAAACTCACCCACACTAAGATAAACCGGGGTTAATATATAACTATATACACCATTGGAATAATAAATTAAACTCAAATATAAATTTCGACCAGCATCGTAAATAAAAGCTTTTACTAATCCGGGTAAATTGTACAAGCGCCGGAACAAATCAACAAGCTTATAAAACTTCTTAGCTCCGCCACCACGAGAACGCAGTATAATCCGCCCATGCCTATTCCGACCACTAAGTCGCTTTTTCAAAACTCTCAAACTTTTCAAATTAATACGTTTAATAAAAAAACACTCAACTTTCTGCGCCCTCAACATGCACAAATAACCATATCAAACACCGTACTTACGACGCCGAAAAGACTTATAACGTTTAGATCGTTTCAAACAAAATCAACAAATTCAAAAAACAAACGTTTCGCAAATGATTTTTCAGCCCGCAAACTTGCACAAGATACAAACCATCTAAGCAACAATGAGCGTGCCCTATCGGGTCTAATATAGACAGGTATTGCGTATGTAACTGCCGCCACTTTTCTAATTACAAAACCCACACACGGTTTACGACGATCAAAATGCATCCGAAAAAAATCATTTACAGAAAAACGCGTTAATTTAAAATGCAATTTTAAAAGCCCCACAAACTCGGAAAAAATTGAATACGCTTTTTTTTTCAATCCATTTTTAATAAGACATTGAATAAAAAAATCTCTGTAACTAAAAACAAAATCTTTATTATTTAAACGCTTGTACAAAGAAGAATTTACTGCAACACGCATACTTTCCCTATATTTTTCAATCGCAACTTTTCAAACTAGTAACCATAAAACTAATATATTACTTCTTGGATTTCTTTGGACGTTTTATGCCATACTTTGATCTCCGACGAGTTCGAATAAAAGGCTCAATCAAAGAAAAATCATATTTTCCGCGTATCATTTTACAATGCATACCCGGTATATCCCGAACTCGACCCCCGCGAATCATAACAACAGAATGTACACTCAAAGAATGACCTTGACCTGGAATATAAGCCAATACATGACGTTTCATACTGGGCAAATACAACTTAGCCAACTTTCTAATCGCTGAATGTGGCTTTTTCGGCTTAGTAGTGTAAACACGAACACATATACCTTTTTTCTGTGGATTCTTACCAAGAAATTTAGTTCTAGTATAATTCAACCTAGAAACCCGCGAACTTCGCACTAACTGATTTAACGTAATCATTTCCTTATAAGCCTAAATAACAAAAAACATTTAAAAAAAGAAATAAAAAAGAAAAAAAATAACCTTGGAAATACTATTAACTTTCTGATTTGCGAAACTTTTACACTAAAGTCTCCATAAACGTAAAATACATGAATGAACTTGTCAAAAACTCTAGGACAAATTAAAAAATTTGATAATTTAACAAACAAAGGTTTAAAAAAAAAATCCAACCCCAGGGCTGACGACTCCAAAACAAATTTCTTCCCAAACGGATTAACAAATTTATGTAAATAACAAAAATCGTAAAAGGAAAAAATCGTATTTACTTTTGAAAAAAAAGCCTCCCTATCCAATACTAATAACCCAATAAATCCCGTATCGTTCGATAACAACAGTTCATTTACCTTTAACTGTACAAAATCTTTACCACCCATAGATGGAACAAAACTCAACGTCTTTGTTAAAAACCTCTTAACTTGCACAAACTTTCCCAACAATTGATTTTTTCTCAATTTTAATATAATTGAATAAAAAGAATTTTTGTCCATTCCAGAAAAATCAAAAAACAAAACAAAGTACTCAGAAAAAACAGAAAAAAAATTCTTTTTATTCAATACATTATTTGTATACTTGACCATACTCATTCTGTAACTTAAAGGCAACCTTTTTTCCATTAATTAAACTAACAAAAAACGTTTTATTATCATTGTTATAAAAAACATCCAAAAAAGAAAAACAAAATAATTTTTATACCCCTTAAAATTCCGTTTCATAAAATAAAATTTTACCAATATACACACTAAACACGCTTAAGAAAACCAACCTTATTTATTCGTAATTTCAATATTTCCGAAAGTTCAAGCATACTATCTATTATTTCCTTATGTTTTAATATTCGTAACAAAAATAACGATGCACTATAACAATTAATATAAAAATTACTACTAAAGAAAACTACTAAATCATATAAACCTACAACAGAAAAAATCTTTCTAAGCTGAAGGTCCATCCGCACTTTTCGAATAAAAAACGATAAGGAGGGCCTCTTTACAACAAACGAATAAACCTTTTCAACCACATCACAAAAAATCTCGACATAAAGCGGAAACCCCACTTCGTAAACTTGTGTCACTTCATTAAATTTTTTACAAAATTCAGTCATATTGGCAGAAAAAAGATAGGGCGACAAAGTCGCACCAATAGTACCACCCGGCTTTGCCTCACCCGCTCCTATTATAATTTTTAATCTATTATAACGAACCAACATACCTATCAAAAACAAATAATATACAATATAATCTTATATAAAAAAATCTTCGCACTCTTATCAAATCTATAAATATATAGAATTAAAAACTTCTTAAAAAAAAACTAGAAATTACAAATAAATAAAAAAATACTTTTACTAATTACTAATAATTGCCCATTTATATTCTTTAAAAAAATCCAAATGATTTTTCACAATATCATACAAATAATTAAAAAAAAAAGAATCTAATTCGATAGTAACTTCATCTAAAAATACTGCGTAACTGCGAAATGTGTTTAACAAAAAAAACAATAAATCCTCAAAGTTTTTTATCTCAGAAACCTTTATTGTATCCAAAACACCAATTACCCCCGCATTAATCGTTGCAATTTGATACTCCACACGTAATGGGTTATATTGACCTTGTTTTAATAACTCTGTCAAGCGCTCACCATGATCTAGTAAATATCGAGTTGCATCATCCAAATCAGAACCAAATTGAGCAAACGCCGCAAACTCTCTATACTGCGCTAACTCCAATTTTAAGGACCCAGCAATCTTACGCATAGTTTTAATTTGAGCAGCTGAGCCCACACGACTAACTGATAATCCAGCATTTATTGCTGGTCGAATCCCTTTATAAAACAATTCAGTTTCTAAAAAAATTTGACCATCCGTAATAGAAATAACATTTGTTGGTATATAAGCTGAAACATCACCCGCTAGCGTCTCAATAACAGGTAAAGCAGTTAATGAACCAGCCCCTTTGTCATTTGATAACTTCGCTGCTCGCTCTAAAAGTCGTGAATGTAAATAAAATACATCACCAGGATACGCCTCACGCCCTGGAGGTCGGCGTAATAACAACGACATTTGGCGATAAGCCACCGCCTGTTTACTTAAGTCATCATAAATAATCAAAGCATGACGTCCGTTATCGCGAAAAAACTCACCAATAGTACAACCTGTATACGGCGCAATATATTGCAAAGCTGCAGCTTCCGAAGCCGTCGCCCCAACTATAACAGAATAATGCAGAGCCCCTTCACGTGATAAAGTTTTAGCTAACTGTACCAAATTCGATCGCTTTTGCCCAATAATAACATACACACAAAACATATCAGACAAAGTCTCTGTAACCTCGTTATAATCTTTCGCATTATAAAATCGTTGATTAATTACAGCATCAACCGCTAAAGCCGTTTTACCTGTTTGACGATCACCAATAATTAACTCCCTCTGTCCACGCCCAATAGGCAACAAGCTATCCACTGCTTTTAAACCAGTTTGTACGGGTTCATGTACTGATTTACGCTCAACAATACCTGGAGCCTTAGTTTCAACAGCTTTAATTGTAGTGCCTTTGCTAAACGAGCCTAAACCATCTACAGGCTCCCCTAACGCATTCAACCGGAGTTGACATATAATTACCAGTAGAAGTAATTAAATGATCCTCTTTAACTTCCTGATCAGAACCTAATAAAACTATACCAACACTATCTAACTCTAGATTCATGATTAAACCTTTGGTGTTTTTAGCCTGTGGAAACTCAACTAATTCTCCCATTTTAGCATCATTCAAACCACTAGCTTTAACAATACCATCACCAACATGAATCACAAAACCCATTTCCCTACCGATCTCAGCAGCTGAACGATCCTTATCCTTAATAATAGTTTTCATCAAATCGGTGTACTGAGAAACTAAATTTGGTTTCTCAAACCCTTTCTTAAATGCTTTCAAATCGAAAGGAGCATTATTAATAACTGAAGCCATAATTTAAAACCACTATTATCCCTTACATTATATATATATTGTATTAAAAAGTACCAAAGAGAGAATCCACGCTCTCACTAAAAAACACCTTATAACACATGAAAGATACCCCATAAACAAGCAATACACTTCTTACCTAAATACTCTCCCTATATAAATTTACTCAAAAAGGCTGCCGCGAAAAAAAACACTAACATTATTTAATTACATATACAAAATCAAAAACGCCATCATCAAAGCCAACAAACCCACAGCTTCAGTTAAAGCAAACCCTAAAATTGCATATCTAAATAATTTTTGCTCTTGCTGAGGATTTCGTGCTACCCCTTGTATCAACGAACCAAACACAATACCAACACCAGCTCCGGCCCCTACTAAACCGATTGTCGCTAAACCTGCTCCTACTAATTTAAACGCTTGTAATAAATCCATCCAAAAAAAAAAACATTAAAAAACCAAAAAAAAATAACGTGTTTAAAAAAGACCGTACCCTATGGGACTCGAACCCATGTTCCTACAGTGAAAGTGTAATGTCCTAACCACTAGACGAAGAGTATGACCAAAAACCATACAAAAAAAATTCATAACCCCTTTGACTAGAAAAATGCCCGACGTTTGTAATAAGTATACAGGAACTCATTTCGAATACCAAATGGATATCTTAACATAGTTGGCGACGGAATTTTAAAAACAGTAAATTTTCGAATTTTATAATTGATTTCCAAGAAAGGTGAGACCGGAGAAAAATAAAAACTACGATTCTGCTTTAATACCCTGTACTGCGCCAAAGAAAAACGATAACGTTTATATTCTTTATTTAAATAAACGTTAAAATTCTCCTTCACAACATTAAAAACACCCCGGCTTTTCACAGACTTATACTTTCGATTAAACAAAAACTTCCGTAACAAAAGCCTCGTAACCCTCAACTTACGAAACAATAAAAAACCCTTTAAATAAATACCCCGAAACCTTCGAACGTACACATAGTCGTCTTTTGTAGCTAGAGAAGAAAAAAAAATTTGCGCGCGTAAAAAACGCGAAGACCACAACAGCAAAAATTTTCGCCGCTGAAAAGGTATAGAGCCCCCAATCGCTTGAAAAACTAAATGCCGCGAAAATGAAGCCCTAAAAAAACAACGCAAATACTCCAAACCTTGATCACCGTGACGCTCAGACAACAAAATTTGTAATAACAGAAAAAATTTTCTAAAATTTTTTAATAAAAACAACCTACTAATTTTCTTAAAAATCTTCGCTCTACGTATAATTTTTAAAACGAAAACAAAAAAATTCCTAAAAAAGAATCTAAAATTACTTTTAGATAGCTTCCGTAATAACAAGTTGATTTTAGAAAAAAAATGCTTAAATCTATAAATTTTCCTCCTCAACAACCTGAAACAACGATAACGTATACGCTCAAACCGACTTAAGGAACGTCGCTTATTACTAAATTGTTTCAGAGGACGTTTTCTTCTTAAAATCCTGGCCTCGACAACAAACCTCCTACTTTTTCGTCCAAATTTTCGTTTGTACTTCCGAGCACGTTCCTGGTTATTATATTTTCTTCTTAAAAATTTCCTCCTACCTCGTCGCAAGAAAACCAATCTACGAAAGATTAAACGCTTTAAAAAACTCCTAAAACCAAAAAGAAAAATCCTTTTAAACCTAGACACAAAAAAAGCCAATGCCTCTAATCGAACATTCTTGGCAACATTACGATACTTTTTGAAACTACGAAAATCTTTAACAGAAAAAGTATCCTTATTAAAATTAAAAAAACCAAGAAAAGCCGGGCTCGACTTAATCGAAATAACATCCCCTATTCGTACAAAGAAATAATTAATCAAAACTCCTGATTTACGTTTCACCAGACGCCCTAATCTTCCAAAAAACGACTCCCGTAAATTACCATAATAAAGCCGTAATAATCTTTTTGCAAAAAACAACGTTCCCACGTAACCATAACGTTTAACATTAAAATGAACACCTTTATAAACTTGCTGTAATATAATATTATAAAATTTACGAACAATTTTTAAAATATTATAAACCGCTTTTTTATGCTTAAATAACTTTTTCCAACGCAACAAACCCCAAATATCTTTTCGATAATACGAATAAGACTTAACACGTAACACTACCTTACGATTCGTTTTTTGCAAATAAAGCCCCTTATAAACACCCATATTATTAAATTACATTAAATACCTTAAAATTTCTCTCCTTTCTTCAAATAATTTTCTTCAATATATTTCGTTACATTACCTGGCCGTATAACCCTATCATAAAAACGCCTAACTTTCTCTTCATCGGTGCGTTGACGACGCGTCTTCAAAACCGTATAATCACTATACTTAAAAAATAATTTATATTCTCGAAGCTTATTTAAACTTAACGGCCGTTCATCCTCAATAAATACAATAAGAAATGTGTATAAAAAACACACATTGCACAAAAAGACAAAAATCAACCAAAATATTCTAATAAACAAAAAAACCGGAACAAAAATCAAAAGAAAAAAAACGCGAAAACAACGAAAAATTAGCACCAATACTACAGTCAAATCCGGATAATTATCAAGAAACACATAATTGGGATAATCATACAGACCAAACGGAACGATTGTATAAATTTTTTCAATAAAAAACCAACTAAGAAACGTATTTTCAAAACTAAAAAACCGAGCAAAAAAAAAAAAAGTATCAAAAAAAGATAGAACAAATCCTAGTAACAACCAAAATACCCAAAAAAAAAGCAACTTTGCAAAAAAATAATACATTCTATTAAAACCAACAATTTTTAAAAGTTGATGAGAGTAGGATTCGAACCTACGTACAACACTTTTGAATATTGTAAATGCATTAGCAATGCACCGCCTTAAACCCCTCAGCCATCCCCGTTTCAAATTAAAAGACCTACAGTACTTAAAAAATGATAACATATAAAAAAATAATTAATTACTAGCAACCTTTGGATTTATTTCCGAATACATAACATAAGGCTTTTTCATCTTCCTCAAAATATGCCTATCATTTGACTGACTCCTTCTAAAAAGCCCTTTTCTAATTAAACCAGATAAATTTTTAAACATACTACGCTCAGTTTTGAAACGAGAATTCAACAAATTATTATATTCATACAGAGACCGACGAGAAGCATAATAATTACTCTTCGCTTCCATAATACCACGCGCATGTCGTAATCGCATTCTTTTCAACGCTTTAATATCAAGCTCCGTCGAAAAATCCGATCCTGCTGCTTTGTCCTTTTTAGAAAACAATCGTTGTTTTACCAATAAAAAACCACCCTTTAATTTAACTTTTCGAACAACTTTAACTCGTAAACGACGGCCACTAATTTTTTTAACACGCTTTTTAGGAGAATCCTTACCAAGCATGGCTTGATTAAAAGCAAATGACTCTCCTAAACGAGAAATCATCATAGTAGTTTTACGCCGTGACGAAACTAACAAAGTTAAAATCCGGTTCGATATATAACGTAAACGTCGCAAAAACATTTGATCCTTTCTAAAAAAATAAGTATTTAAACTCTGAAAAACAACGCCTAAAAACCAAACGCTTAGAAAAAACCGTTACCATCAAATACTGACGATAAACTTTTAATAAAAGTAAAGACTTCTTAAAATTTGAATTCCTCAGCTTAACCATCTTAGAAAAATTGTTTCGCAAAAAACGTAATTTGGCCTTCACAAAAAAAAACTGAACACGCTTTTTTCTCAAACGGCGCAAAATAACCCTTCCATCATAACTTTGGCGTTCCAATTCAGAATCCACTGACTCTTTTTTCACTTGCAAACCAATCAAACTACCCACATCAAAAAGAAAATGTTTGTTCATTGGCTTAACAACCTTTTTAATAAGCCTCACTCGGCGCCGTAAAAGCAGCTGCGAACGCCGAAACCTCTTTATCCGTTTCAACAAAATTCGACGAACAAATGATCGAATACGCCTAAAAAGCTTAGAAAATCTCAAAAAATCCACTTCATGCAATCTACACAAATCAAAAGAAGTTCCCGTCAAAAACCGTCGCAAAAAAAACCTACATAAGTGACTCGATTTTCTAGAAAAAACTTCCTTTTGTTTTTTTCGAACCCAACCAGATGGTATACTTTCCACCAGAAAAAAACGTTCCAAAAATTGTTCTTGCTTTAATATATTCAAAAAAAAAACACTATACAAAAAATTTATCTTCACACCACTATTGTTTAAGACTATAGGATATAATACACCTTGATGATCTAAATCGGTATCCACGAACCCAATTGAAGGACCTGAATACCAAAAGTGTAATCGCGTTGAAAATTTCGCCTTAAAGTATCTCTGCAAAGGAGCCCAATTCGTAACAAAAAAAAATGTTGAGCCTCTTGCCTTTAACACAAAACGCAAAAAATTCAAAGCCCTTCTCAAAAAAAAAATAGTAAAATTCAAATCAACACAAACTAACCCATTTCTGAAACCCAATAAAAAAACTGACATAGATTTATTTAATCGCCGTTTTAAATGCCCAACATGCGCGCCCAAGCTAAACAGTTGACTTAACGTAAATTTCGTAAAAAAATAATGTTTCTTATAAACAATTTGCATTACAAAAATTTTAAAGTAGTATGAATACACAACTACATTTTATATATATATAAAACATAATCAAGGCTTGAATAACACCTTCAAATATAACAAACTTGGAAATTCTAAAGAAATCCTAAAGAAAGACCGATCAGAAGGTCTAAATAATTTTATCTTTCGGCTACGTTTCGAAGTAGTAGAAAAACCATAATAGTGATTAGAAACAAACCCTTCTTGATATAAATCCAAAAAAACAAACCTTAAAGATTTAAATCCAAAAGGACTTTCCATTTTGTTACTGGAACAATTTATAAATTTTTTATTACTCTCCAACAACAATGAATTCTTCCTATAAATAATGTAATTATAATCTTTATTAATCCTACTTCGCATTTTAACAATCTCAATTTTTTATGATAAAAAACGCAATAATTTCGAAAAACTATAAATGCCCGTATTAAACCCAGCGCTAGTTAACTTAGAAAAAACAAAAAAAAAAAATTGATCAACTCGAATACCCTTTCTAAATAGTAAATGTAGCAACACTGAATCTACGTACAAAACAAAACGCCTAAAAGTCTCCGAATAAAAAAGTTTACCAATCTTCCGAATAGGTGTATTCCGCGAATTACAAATAACTAAGTTGTATGAAAAATTTTTTACGGACGTAGTGTTCCTAAGTGTCAAAAATAACATATATTCACGAGGTTTAAAAAATTAAAAAGAAAAAAAATAAACAAAAAAAATTCAACAAAGAGAAAATCACCAACATTAAGTTATAAAAAACACCATCTTTAAAATTAAACTGAAACACATAACTCTCAAAATCAAAAAAAATGAAAGCGATCATACGCAAATAAACAAAAATACTTACGCCACTTAAAAACAAGAACAAAAAAACCAAAAAAAAGTTCAAACCAAAAAAATACTGGAACAAATTGAAAAATATAAAAAACTTAGAAAAAAAACCAATAAAAGCGGAAGAAACACTACTGACTCCCTTTATAGCTGAAAGATCCGACAACGAATCCAGAGACCTTGCATAACTTAAACTTTCAAATCTAAAAAAAACGAAAAATAAAAAAAACAATAAGCAAGTATAAACAAACAAATAAAAAATAAAGCTAAAATAACCAAACCCCGATAAGTTCAATAAACCCAAACATAAAAAGCCACCGTGATTAATCGAACTATACGCCAAAATTTTTCTTATATCATCCGTAACAAACGCCCCGAAGCAACCCACAAATATGGAGCTAATTGCAAAAATAATAACTATGTAATATATGTGCGAGAAGAAAAAGAAAAATGTATAAACGAAAAACTTATACAGTAAAAAAAAAAATACGTATTTGTAAAAAATCGAAAAAAAACTAAAAACAGTATAATTTAACCCTGAATAAACATCAATCAACCATAAATGCAAAGGTGCCAACCCTAACTTGAAAAAAATACTTCCAATAAATAACGTCGTACTAAAAACCAACAAATTATAGAGATACGAAATACTTGGATCATTCAGTGTAACTGACGTCAACAAATAAAGATCACTAAACGTAATCGTTCCCAAAACACCATAAAAAAAAGAAATGCTGTAAAGTAAAAAAATAGAAGCCAAAGAACCTACTACAAAATACTTTAACCCAGCTTCGGTCGATTTCGCAGAAAACACGTCAAACGAAGCTAGCACATATGCAGATAAACTTATCAATTCGATAAGTAAGTAAATATAAATGAAATTATTCACACTAAATAACCACTGCATGGCCAACAGGACAAGAAACATCAAAAAAAAAAAATCATAACTCAAAAAATCCATCTTTACACGTTGTCTAACTAGAACTACAAAAAAAAAAGCGGCAACGGTAAAAAAAATCTTAAAAAAAAAAATCCTATCATCACAATAGAACATATTTGAAAAGCAAAAAAAGCTAACTACAGGTTGAAAAAAATTTAAATGCAAATTACCCAAAAAAATTAAACATAACGCATTTAAATGCGTTATGTTTAATTTTTTTAATATAATAGAATACAAAAAAAATAAAAAAAGAAATATAAATATAAAGATTAAATAAAATTCACTTGATAAACAAAAAAAAGAAGTTAGAAAATTATCACTTCCAGAAAAAACAGATATCACATCCACATTATTATTATTAATATTATTAGTAGCATCAACAAAATAAACCAACTTCATAAGATTATACTTACTAAAATCAAAATAGCTAACTGCCTTTATAACTATTGGCATAAAACCATGATTTACCCCGCATAATTCGCTACACTGACCATAAAAAACCCCTTCTCGTTTAATAAACAAAAAAACTTGACTCAAACGCCCCGGTACAGCATCAATTTTTATGCCTAAAGATGGAATAGCCCAACTATGCAAAACATCAGCCGCTGTTACTAAAACACGAATCGGCTCATTTATAGGTAACACTAATTGATGATCAACCTCTAACAAGCGATGGTAACCCACAGCTAATTCTGTCTCGGGTAACATAACACTATCAAAAATTTTTACCTCCTGGTTTTTAAAAACTTTCAAATTATACCCATAAGCATCTGTAAAATAATCTAGTAATAAATAATCCATATGTGGATACGTATACTCATACGTCCAAAACCACTGATACCCTATAACCTTTACAGTCAACCGTGTAGAAACTATTTCCTCCATTTGATACAACAGAGAAAACGAAGGAACCGCTATAGATACTAATATAAAACTTGGAATAATTGTCCATATCAACTCCAACTTAGTACTATACTCAACCTCGCGAGTTTCCATTATCTCCGAAAACTTCTCAGTACTTTTATCTTTAACTAACGAAAAAACCTGATCAGCATCTGATATCGGCGAATTACCAAAAAAAAAAGATTTAAAAAAATCATTCTTCAACAAGTAATTTTCAAAAGCATTTTTAAAAAACGAACGGTTGCGCACATCACTTACAACATCAAAGAAATAGGTTGGAATAATAAAATAATTAGTCAAAATGTACACGAACATCCAAACTAAAAAAAACACTACTAAAACCAAAAAAAAAAAAATATCATTATGAAAATCAATAATCCCCTCCATTATAGGCGTAGCAGGCGACTGAAAACCGATAATTCCGTACTTGTTATATATAAAAAAACTATGCATAAATTAAGCTAAAAAAAAATTTAAACCTACAAAACAATACGTGACTTATACGTTTGTTCGTACTGTTCAAAAAAAATTTGAGATTTCGAAACAAGTGCAACATTACTCTTAAGAATAATATTCTCAAACTCATACGCAAAGAAAGACCCTTTAAATGTCAACGCAACAGAAGCTAAGGTTGCCAAGAACAAAATCAAACCACAAAAAATAAAACCCAAGCTATAATAACTGTAAATAACCACACCAAGAAGCTCAATAATAGTTAGCGAGTAAACCTGTTCCACCAAAAACGTATGATTCAAATTTGTCTGAAAAAAGTCATAAGAAGAAAAATTCACAAAAAAGAAGAGCTCTAAAAAAAAAATTGTCAATATCAGAATACCAACAGGCAAATATGTATAAAAAAATGACTTCAACTCAACAAGTTTAACATTCAACATCATAATTATGAATAAAAAAAGAACCGCGATAGCCCCCACATAAATTATCACAAAAATAAAAGCTAAAAATTCCAAATCCAAAAAAAATAAAAGACTCGAACCAAGCAAAAAAACTAAAATCAAAAAAAAAATAGAATGAACAGGATTACGAGAAAGGACTACGCCAAGCGCAGCCAACACTAAAATTAAACTCAAACTATAAAAAAAAAAAACTACCATAAACGCATGAAATAATCATAAAACTCGGTAATAAATTCCCGCTTACGAGCGCGTGTAGTCTCCGGAAATAAATTCAATTTAAACTCATACGCCTCCTCATATGGTTCCTCCTCGTATTCCATGTCATAATTAAAAAATGTTTCACCAAATAAACTAAAACCATTGTAATCCGAACACAAAAAAACTATAATAACAAAAAAAACTAATAATATGATTAGATCACGCACAAAATGATAGACTTTAGTAGACTTAGAAGTAGAAACCAAGAGAAATGACTGCATTTCTCGGTATTTTATTTTCGATTCTAAATAATACTGCGCCTCATTTATACCATATTTCGAGTAAAGCTGAAACAACGAATAATAATTTTTATAAAAAAATATCTCTTCATTTTTTAAACAATTAAAATACTCAAGAAATTTCTTACGAAACTCAACTCTAGACAAATTTGGAACGGCAAGATTCAACCAAATTAGTTCCTGTACTAATAATATATAACCAAATGAAGTTAACGCATTACGATACACGTACTTTAAAAAAGATGCTAACTTTAATAATCTATACAAATCAAAAACGTCCAATGCAGCAAAAAAATTATTATTAGCATCCAACAAATAAACGTAATTAAGTAGAAGATTTATCTCATGATCCATTAATTCAATGTTACACTTTAAAAAATGTCCTTGTAAGTACTCACGCCTTTGATTTTCGGTCCTTAACGTACGCAAATCTCTCAAAAATTCTGCCTTACTTCTTAATTTCTTCAAAAAAAAAAGTCTCACCTTCAACAACACAAATTTTAATAAACGGAACGAGCCCCGACCGCTATAGTTTAATTTTCTTAAATCACAATATTTAAAAAAAAAACCCGAATAATAAAAACCAAATACCCGCGCATCAACCGAAGTTGCAGGAGTTACATTTCGCTTCGTAAAAAAATTATCAACCGGAATAGCATGAAACTCATTATACAACATCTTTATTAATCGAGTTTTTGTACGCCTAGCTTCCAAAAATGTAAAATTCAAAGCAAAGTAATCAAACTGAGCTTTCTGCGTTAAATTATCATATAAAAGATGATTAAAAGCCGAAACATTATTTGTCACTTGATTTATGTCCGAATACACAAAGTCAAATTCCTCATAATCATACTCAGGTTGAAGATAATGATCTAAATCATCCAACAAATTTCTCTGAACATAAGTCTGAAGTATTGCATTATTTCGTGTATATTTCGTATTAAAGTCTTCGGTAAACGACAAAGATTTTAACTTAGATTTTCTATGTACATCTATAAAATCAAGAACCTTATCGAAACGAACCGTAAAATCCTTTATTCGACTCGAATGATCAAGGTAATAACGATAAAACGAAATCAAATAATCCCGAAGAACTACTCGACATGTGTTCATAAAAGCTTCTCCAAGATAATACAAATAAAAAATTTTATTCTTACGAAACTTTACACTTTGTCGGGACAAATGCTCAAATATAGGCCAAGTTGCATAAGTTTTTTCATCTTCAAAACTGTCAGGGAGCGGATTTATATCCTCCTCATAGAAAAAATCATCATACAAATCCAACATTCTGTAATCAATATCCTCAAAATTTTTCTGATCAGCATCACCTAATAATTCATGTTCATCAAATGTAACTACAGGCTCATCTGTCTGATGATCATCATCCATATCCATATCCTCGTCCCAATCGTCATTAATATCCAAATCCTCAGTTTCAAAGTCTTCAAAATCCGTTAAATAAGTCTCAATCTCCAAAGATCTGTTCAAAGAAGGACTACCAATTTTATTCCCATATTTATTTTTACTTACTAGTACAGACTCAAAAAAATTATAATCTTGCACACCTAAACTCAATTTAAATGCTGTAACACTCGCTTTGTGTAGTTTTTTAACATAATTACCCCGAACTGGATCAACATCAATTTCCAAACTTTTTCGCAACAATTTCAAATTCTTTAAAACTTCAACATGATCCAAAGATGTATCTTCATAAGTACCTGAGTTTCCTTTCTGTAACCAACATAAAAAATCTTTATCAGACAATTTTGAAAAAAAAGTCCTTTCATCAGTATAATAATCTAATAAAGTAGAAACGTAAGATCTCAAACTCGGCGACAAATTCAGACTATAAACTCGGGAAAAAAAATCCCCCCTTAATTCTAACTCCTTCACAGTAGTATACACATTTAACTTATCCTGTGTGAAAAAAAAATCTGACTTTCGAAAAAAAAGTACACAACACATCCCAGTTAAATTCCTTATAAAAATACTAATAAAAAAACCATACTTTTTAAAAAACAAATCACGTCTCTCATAAGATGAGAATGATCCGAGATACTCTCTCAAAAAAATTTTAATTCGTAACAACACCCCCCGAAAAAACTCCTTCATCTTACTAACATTTGTACCTAAAGTACAAAGAGCTGCGTAAAACGAATCAAATTTGCTATTAACAAAACTACGATAATTGCATAATAAACTTACATCAAAACTACTATTCAACACACCAACTTTCTTAAAAGTCGAAACAACAACAAAGAAAAAAAAAGCGGGGAATATGTAAATAAAAAAATTAAATAAATCGACCCTTTTGAAAAATCTATAAACACGCGTCACAGTAGAAAACAGTAAAAACCGCAATAAAAATATTATTTTCGATTCCTTACCTTTCAAAAAAGTAATATCCTCCCTTCTGCACAAAAACACCGTAAGAAACTTATAAAATATTCGATATTTTTGATCAGAAATTGTCTGATCAAGTGAGCTAAGAAAAAAAAATCCCCCTACATTTTCAGATTTCTTAGTTTGCATAAAAAAATTATGCAATATCGCTGAATTATCTACTGCTTGAAAACCCTGTGCAGACTCCAAACCGGAACTATTACCTGACAGACTGGCATCATTCTCCACTCTTAATTTCGCTGTCAAATCATTAAATAATTTCAACGTAGGCGAAAATATTCCACTTTTCACGTATTTTTTACCCTCTTTCCTGTTTTGAGCATGCAACGGTATGGAAAGATGCTTTTTCTCAAAAAATAAATTATTCAACCTATACTGATAATCCTTTAAACCCTCCCCAACGAAAAAATTTTTCAACTGTAACAACCCAATGAAACCTTGATCCTTAAGGTACTCGTAATTAGCCGCATTTATCCCAAAGATTTCACCTGTTTCAAAATTAAACCTAATACCCAATCGGGGAACTCGATTTAAAAAAAATGAAGGATCATCCT
>SMFH01000036.1_pt1 | contig 17270 bp, 14 predicted proteins | sample 2456121 | NCBI WGS metagenome assembly SMFH01 (sample SAMN10132613, study PRJNA489261) | soil metagenome | isolation source: day120 antibiotic-silty clay loam soil | place: USA
GATGTTGCGCGCGGCGAAGAGCAAAGAAAAAGGGCGCCGGTTTCCCGACGCCCTTGATCTGTCCTGTGTCCGCTTCTCTTAGAAGTGAACGCCCAGGGTGAGGCCGTAGGTGCGCGGATCGCCAACGAAGAGGTTGGTGAAGAGCGCCGACGACGGGTCGGTCACATACATGCCGGTCACGTTCGTCTTGTTCTGGATGTTCTGCACCCAGGCGCGCGCGTACCAGAAGTTATCCGGAGCGTTCAACTGGATCTGCGCGTTCATCACGTCGTACGACTTCATGCGATCGGCCGGATCGTTGTAGATCGTGCCCCACGACTTGCCGTTCCAGTAGTAGTCGAAGCGCGGAACGATCGTGTAATCGCCACCGAGGTGGAAGGTGTACTGAACGCCCAGGCTGAGGGTGAAGGTCGGCGTGTTCGGCATCTTGTTGCCGGACAGGTTGTCGAGAACGCCGCCGGAAGCGACATAGCCCGCACCACCCGCACCCGCGCCAACCGCGTTGAGGACCGCCTGCAACGTGCCGCAAGTGACGGCGCCGGCCGGAAGACCGAACGGAACGCCCGCATTGCTGTTGAGGTAGCCGGCATATTCCGCCACCGAGGCGCCAGGCTGCGCCGGCGGCGCAGCGATGAGGCCCGGGATCGGAGACGTCAGCGGCGTCGCCGCCGCACCGCCGCCCGGGGTCTGAAGGGCGCAGTTCGCACCGTTCGAGTCCTTGAGCAGCGTCCAGCCATGCGTGCCGAGTGTCGGGCTACGCGTGTCCAGCTGAGCGGTGTTGCCGATCTTCGAATGCGTGTAACCGACATTCGCGTTGAACTGCAGATCGTCGCTCGGTGCCCAGAAGAACTCACCCTCCGCGCCATACAGGTTGGAGTTGATGTTTCCGTTCACCGACTGACGGTTGATGATCTGCGAGACTTGGTAGCCCTGGTACTTGTAGTACCAGCCGGTGACGTTCGCCTGCACCGCACCCAGACCGGTTTCGAAGGTGTTCTTCGTACCGACTTCGAAGGAGTCGACCTTTTCCGGCGCGAATGACGTCGGGAAGAGGCCAGGCACGCTCGCCGGCGGATTGAAACCACCCGAACGATAGCCGCGCGAATAGGAGGCGTAGACCGTGGTCTGATCGGACCAGTCGGTCTTCGGCGTCCATGTCGCGACAGCGTGGCCCGTCCAGGCCTTGTAGGTCTTGCTCTGGAGCAGGAAGCCGTTGGCATCGCAAACCGCTCCGGCGAAGGCGCAGTTCGGGTTGCTGGCCGGCGGCGTTGTCGAACCGATCGCCTGGATCGCCTGGAGGGCGATCGACTTCGACTCGAAGTGCTTCTTGTCGTCCGTGTAGCGCAGACCACCCGTCAGCTTGAAGTCGTCGGTGACGTTATAATAGAGCTCGCCGAAGATGGCGCTCGACTTCAAATGATAGTCCTGGTTGTTGCTGTTGAACTGCGTCGGCGACAGCACCGTACCGTCCGCCGCCAGCAACGGCCCCAGGATGATGCCCGGATAGTCGAAGGCGCCGCTGTTGTTCACGAAGTACTGCACATTGTAGTCGTGATAATCGAGGTGGTAGACGGCGAGCAGGAAGTTGAACGGACCATCGAAGTTCGACGTGAAGCGAAGCTCTGCGGTGTCTTCGTTGTTCTGACCGGAAATCTGGTCATAAGCCGAATCGTGATCGACATAGCGCGCGATCGAATTGCCCACCGTGCCGTTGTTCAGCACCGACGAGAGCGGCAACGTGCCGATATGGCCGGCGAAGTAGTTGTTGAAGCTGATCGGTGCGATGGCGCCGAAGACCGCCTGCGCGGCCGCAACCCGGTTGAACGGCAGGGCCGGACCGAAGGTGGTGATCGCCGGGCAGAATGCCGGATTGGCCAAGCCCGTGATCGCCAGCTTCTGCACGCAAGTCGGCGCGAAGTCGGCATAGTCGGAGCCCGGATTGGTCGTATAGGCCTGCTGGCTCCGTCCGCCCTGGTTGTCGTAGCCGAGCAACAGGTTGGCATCGAGCCACGGCGTGATGGTCTGTTTCCAGTTCAACTTCGCGAACAGATCGCGGCCATGGCTGAGCGGATTGAAGTCACTGTTGACCGTGCGAAGGCTGTTCGGAATGAACTGCTTGGCGGGATTGGTGATCGTCGGATCCGCGCCGGCGCCGGTGACGTTGTAGATCTGGAACGGCGATCCGGCGAGCGGACCGATGTCACTGCCGAAGGTGCGGCTCAGGCCGGCATTCGCATTCGCGGGTTCGGCCGCGAGGCTATCCGGCAAGCAACCCAGCACGCCCGACGGATCGGTGTGGCAGCGCGTGGCCTGCGCACGGACGCGGCTGTCGTCTTCGTGGCCGGTCTGCACCATCAGGTCGATGGTCGTGCGATCGGACGGCGTCCACCGCAGGGCGGTACGCACGGAATAGTCGTGACGACTATCCATCTTGTCGTTGATGCCGGAACCCGGATTGATGCCCGGGTAGATGTTTTTGATCGTGCCGGCGCGGCTTTCCCAGAAACCGGAAACGCGCAGGCCCAACTGCCCCGGAATGAGCGGCAGGTTGACCATGCCGCGCGCTTCTTTGAAATCGTAATTGCCGTAGGTGCCTTCGAGGTCGGCGTGGAACGCATCGACATCCGGCTTGGCGGTGATGACGTTGATCGCGCCGCCGGTGGCGTTACGGCCATACAGCGTGCTCTGCGGACCGCGCAGAACTTCGACGCGCTCGGTGTCGTAGTAGGAGCCACTCGTCAGCGGCGGGGAGGAGAGGTAGACGTCGTCTTCGTTGATCGAAACGCCGTTATCGCCGGAGGTCGCAACGGCGGCGGAACCGATACCGCGGATCTGGAAGTTCGAAGGACCGAAGTTGCCGTGCGTGAAGGTGACGTTCGGCACGCTGAACTGGAGGTCTTTGAAGCCCTGGATTTGATGGGCCGCCAAGTCCTGCGAGGTGAAGGCGGACACCGCGATCGGAACGGACTGGATGTCTTCCGATTTCTTCTGCGCGGTAACGACCACTTCTTCGATTTGCGCAAAGGCCGGCGCGGCAATCGCCGTTGAAAGCAACAATGCGCTGATGAACGTCATGGACCGACCGGTCCGCGATGAACGCGTAGCAACCATTTCCTGAGCTCCCCTAGCATCCGCCTTATGGCGAAATGTCACTGCCAGCCCCCACTGTCCCCGATAGGCAGCAGAGTATGGCGATTTTTTCACCCGAAACTCTGGATGAAGGGTATGTAGCCCGCAAGAAGATTGTCGGCAGACCGGTTTTTCCAGTGCCATTTGATCCCGGACTTGTGCCCGGAATGCCACACTATTTCATCGGATTTCCGCGGATCGCGGAAATACCGGTCTTTCGAAAGCGCGGCTGGCCCGGCGTCCCGCCCAAAAGGGGGTGCCGGATGATCCGGCACCCCGATTCTGGCGGCTGGGCGGCCTAGTAGTGGATGCCCGCGGTGATGCCGAACGTCCGGGGGTCGCCCAGGAATTCGTTCGTCGACAGGCCCGACGTCGCGCTGGCCAGGTATTCGCCGGTCACATTGTTGCTGTTGAAGGCGTTCTTCACCCACAGCGACGCGTACCAGAGATTGTCCGGCGCATTCAGCGTGATCTGCGCATTGCCCACGCCCCAGGCTTTGATCCGGTCCGCGCTGTCGTTGAAGATTCGCGCGAACATGTGGGACTGCCAGTAATAGTCCGCACGCGGAACCAGCGTGTAGCCGCCGTCCAGATCGAACGTGTATTGCGCGCCGATGCTGGCCGTGAAGTCCGGCGTGTTCTGCAGCTGGTTGTTCTTCAGATTGACGAACGCGCCCGAGCCCGAACCTTTGCCGCTCGGATCGGTGTGCGTGTAACCGAACGCATTCAGGAGCGGATTAAGCGCGGTGTTGCAGCTGCCGTAGTTGGTGTTGGCAACGCCGTTCGCCTGCAGCGCATGCGAACCACCCGGCGGCGCGAAGAAGATGCCGCCCGCGCCCGATGCGGCGGCTGCCGCGAGGAACGCAGGATTGTCCGCCGGCGCAACTGTCTGCCCGCCCGTCATATAGAGCACGCAGTTCTGGCCGGAAGTCGGCGCCAAGGTCGCGTCCTTGATCAGCACGACATCGCTGCGGCCCGCGGTCGGATTGCGGTCGTCGACGAGACCGACATTGCCGATGCTGGACTGCGTCGTGCCGAAGCTGACGTTGAACTGCCAATGCGTATCCGGCGCCCAGAAGAATTCGCCTTCCACGCCCCAGAGTTTCGCGTTGATGTTCTGGTTGACCGAGGTGTTGTTCTCGATCGCCGACACCTGCAGGCTCTTGTAGTCGTAGTACCAGACGTCCGCGTTGAACTGCAGCGTGCTGCCCAGCAGAAGGTTCTTGGTGCCGAGTTCATAGGCGTTGATCGATTCCGGCGCGTAGCTGACCGGCACGCCCAATCCCGGCGCGACACCCGGATTGAAACCGCCCGCCTTATAACCGCGCGCGTAAGACGCATAGATCAACGTCGAGTCCGTGAAGTCGAGCTTCGGCGTGTAGTTGGCCACGAAACGGCCCGTCACCTTGTCGTACTTCACGCTGTTGACCTGCCAGGGCTGAACGCCCGGCGTGGAGCCGTCGAAGTCAACGCCCTGCGCCGTGAGGCCGGAGATCACGTCGTTCGCATTGCCCGTCGTTCCGATCGGGATCAGGCCATCGAGCAATTCGATGCGGCCAACCTGCGTCTTCTGATCTTCCGTCCAGCGCAGACCGGCGGTGAACTTCAACAGATCCGGGATCGCGTCATAATAGACTTCGCCGAAGATCGCCTTCGACGTCAGCGAGTCCTTGTGACCGTTGTTGTTGTAATAGCCCGGTCCATAGATGCAGCCGGTGGGTGCGCAAAGCGCGGCCGCTGCAGGCGAGGACAGGCCTTCGATGCCGCCCAGCACGACCGACGGATAATCCAGCGTCGGCGTATCGACGAAGTAGTTTCCGCTCGTCGTCGTGCGCAGGTAATAGCCGGCCAGCATGAAGTTCAGCGGGCCTTCGAAGCTGGTGTTGAAGCGCCATTCCGCCGAGTACTGCTTGGAATAACCGTTCGATTGGTCGAACGCGGTGGCCTGCGGCGTGAACTTGGCGATGTCGCCGCTGATCAGGCCCAGATTGCCCGGATTGGAAACCGGAAGCGAACCCGGCACCGAGAAGAACGGCGCGTAGTGCGCGGCATAAGCCGGGCCGCCGAGCGCATTCATCAGGCCGAGGAAAGTGCCTTCCGCCGTCGCCAGACGAACCGGATCGAAGTTCAATCCGTTGACGTTGTTGTAGCTCTCCTGGGAATAGGTCGTGGCGCGGTCGAAGCCGACCACCAGGGTCGAATCCAGCCAGCTGGTGACGTTCTGCTTCCAGTTGAGCGCGTAGAACGCATCCTGCGCGTTATATTTCGGATCGAAATCCGAATAGACCTTGCGCGGATCGGACGGGTTGCACGGATTGCCCGGCGTCAGGCACAGCGCCGGCGTCGCCGGCGGCGTGGACAGGTCATAAAGACCCAATGCACCGCCGAGGCCGGCGAGCGGCGTTCCGGCGAAGGCCGAGTTGAAGCCCTGTACGCTCGACGCGATCGTCGATTGACCGGCGTTCAGATTGACGAGGCCGTTCGACAGCGAGTCCGGCAGGCAGCCCAGCGTTCCAGTCGGATCGGAGGAGCAAAGCTGCTTCTGCGAACGCATGCGGTTGTCGTCTTCATGCGAGCCGGAGACGATGAGGTCGATGGTGGTGCGCGCGGTCGGCGTCCAGCGCAACGTGCCGCGCAACGAATACTGGTTGCGCCCGTCGAGCTTGTCGCCATTGGCGACGTTCTTCACGAAGCCGTCGCGCTGCTGCCAGTCGCCGGCAATACGCAAGCCGAGCTGACCTTCGATGATGGGGATATTCACCATCCCCTTGATCTCCTGGGCATTGTAGTTGCCGTAGGTGCCTTCCAGGTCGGCGTGGAATTCGTCGAGGTTCGGCTTGGCGGTGATGACATTCACCGTGCCGCCCGTGGCGCCGCGTCCATACAATGTGCTTTGCGGGCCGCGCAGCACTTCGATGCGCTCCAGGTCGTAGAAATTCGCTTCGGCGAGCGGCGGGTTGCTGAGGAAGACGTCGTCCTCATGCACGGCCACGCCGGATTCGGCGTCGTAACCGACGGCGGTGATGCCGATGCCGCGGATCTGGAAATCCGAGCCGGTGAAATTGCCTTTGGTGTAGCTGACGTTCGGGGTGCTGAAGACCAGATCCTTGAACTGCTGGATCTGATGATCCTTGAGGTCCTGGCCCGTGAACGCGGTGATCGCGATCGGAACGGACTGGGCGTCTTCGGTCTTCTTCTGCGCGGTGACGACCACTTCTTCGATCTGCGCGAAGGCCGGCGCGGCAAGCGCCGTTGAAAGGAGCAATGCGCCGATGAGCGTGGCGGACCGGCTCGTCCGTACTGAACGCGTTACTGACATAAGTGGCTTCCCTCTTCCTGTTCGTCTGCGCCTGTTGTTGGCGCTTGGTGCAAAGAGTCAGCGGCCGGAAGAAATCGCTCCGGGCGACAGCACTGACTGGATTTGTTGCGTTGCGGAGAGAAAAGGGCCGCCGACAAATTTCTTCAAGCGGATTTGCAGCAAATCCGCGGCATCTGATGATTTGTCATTCCACTTGTGTTTGCGGCGCAACAGTCGAAATACTGAATAGTATCAATAGTAACATGGGGATTTTGCCGCGCTGCAATGATACTTTCACAAATGTTACAACCCGATTTCTTGCTGCAACGCGGCAGGAAAGGCATCGGCGAGTACATCGTAATCCGCCATCTCATTATAAATCTGTGCGGAAATCCTGATGCAAAGCATGTCTTCGAAAAGATGGACCGGCAATACCGCGCTGCAGCATTCGCGCAGGCGATGGATCAATGACCCCGTGTGGGACGCGGTCAAAGGCGACGGTCGCAGCGTCAAACATGTCATGGCACCGCGCATCGACTCCGGCGCGGAGATTTGCAGGCCCAACCGCCGGGCAAGCATGTCGCCGGCCGCCGCCGCCAGTTTTCGATTGCGCGCCATGAGCGATTCGCCGCCCCGCGCATCGTGGAAATGCAACGCCGCTTCGAAGCAAAGCCATGCCGTCGGGTCTCGCGTTCCGATCCAGTCGAAGGCCTGGGTGTAGCCCTCGGGCGAGCCATGCGAGAGCACGACCGGAAGCGTTTGCGCCTGGCGCTCCGGCGCGGTCCACAGCAAGCCGCAGCCTCTGGGCGCGAACAGCCATTTGTGCGCATTGCCGGTGTACCAATCCGCATCGATCGCTTCGACGTTGAGCGGCAGATGCCCCGGCACATGCGCGCCATCGACCAGCACCGCGATGCCGCGTGCATGCGCGGCTTTCACAATCTGCGAAACCGGAAACACGATCGCCGTGGCCGACGTGATGTGGTCGATGACCAGAAGCCTGGTGCGATCCGAAAGGTTTTTCGCGATGGCCTGAACCACCTGCTCTTCGCTTTCAACAATGACGGGGATTTGCGCGACGACAACCTTCGCGCCGAAACGCTGCGCCCAGATCCGCATCGCCTTCAGCACGGCGCCATAAACGTGCGATGTGGTGACGATCTCGTCGCCGGCTTGCAGGCCGAAGGACGACAGCACCGCATTCACCGCCGCCGTGGCGTTCTCGCAAAATACCCAATCGTCCGCATGGCCGCCAAAACGCCCCGCCGCGACGCCCGCAAGCCTGCGTAGCGCCACACGCAATTCATCGCGGAAGAAGCCGGTCGGATTGCTTTCGATATGCGCGCGCCAGCGATCCTGCTCGTCGCGCACCACCCTTGGCACGGCGCCGTAAGAACCGTGATTGAGATGGATCAGATCGGGCGAAAGCTGAAACTGTTCGAGCGCAGCGTGACCTTCAGATGGGCCTTCAGGCGCGCTTGGGGAATGGTCCGATCGGGAAAGGTTGTTCATCGCGCGCGAAGACTATGAAAGCCACCAGCTCGAACAGATATTGCACCAGATTGAGGCTGAAAGCTTTCAGTTCTTCGTTGAGCTTGCCGTTGATGGCAAAGAGCACGAACTGCACCAGCGCGACGGCGAACAGGATATGAAGCAGGAAATAGGCGAGAATGCCGTAACCGATCGCATAAAGAAGGCGCACGCCCGGGAAGGGGTGATGCGGCTCAACCTGTGGCGGCGGAGGCGGCGGGGGCTGGTATCCACCGGCGGTATTGGGGTTGTCGCTCATTGTTACCTCCGCAGCCATGGGGCAATCCCCACGAGTCTGATGTGGTTACAACGGCTCAGGGTTCAAGCGGTTCACCGGATCAAATAATCCCGCCAGAAGCAGGCCCGCCGCGAAACCGCCCAGATGGGCCTGCCAGGCGATGAATTGCGCGCCCGGCCCGGCACCCAGACCCGTCACCCCGGCGGCAATGTTGATGACAACCCAGATCGCCGACCACAACAGGATCCGCCGCGACAGGATCGGCATCAGCGGTTGCGGCGGCGAAAAAGCGTTGCCTTCCCGGCCGATCAGCCGGAACGCGACCGCCATCAATCCGGAGATCGCGGCGGAAGCCCCGACCACCGGCGCAACCGCCTGCCAGTTGAGCGCCAGATGCAGCGCCGCACCGGCGACGCCGCAGACGATAAAGAAGAGAAAGAAACGCGCACTCCCGAAGCGGCGCACCACCGCCGTACCGAAGGCGAGCAGCCACACCGTGTTGACCACGACATGCATCCAGCCCGCATGCAGGAACATATAAGTAAAGAAGGGGAGCGCTTTCTCCAGCAGCGAACCGCCGTCGATACCATGCGCTGCGAGGAAAGATGATGAATAGCGTGCGGGCACGAAGCCGTAATTGAACAGGATCGCATCCGCCTGTCCTGGCACAAGCGACAACACGCCCTGGATCGCCAGCATCAACGCCGCCAGCGCGCCGACGGCCCATGGCAGGCGCAGGAAAGGCTGCGGCCCTTCTCCGGGAAGTTCATAAGGCGGCGTGGTCGCGTCCATGATTGTTAATGCGCGCGCATCAGGGCCGCTTCAACCAGCGGCAGGCGGTCATTGCCGAAATACATATCTGTGCCGTTCACGAACATGGTGGGCGATCCAAAACCGCCGCGCGCGATCACCTCTTCGGTGTTTGCCCGCAGCTTGTCCTTTATATATGTCGCCGCGGCGCGCTCCAGAATCTCGTCAGGGTTAAGGCCCGCTGTGCGGCAGACATCGGCGATCACCTCCGGCTTGCTGACATCCTTCAGATCGCCCCAATAGGCCTTGAAGGCTTCGCGCGCGAAGGGGATCAGCTTTCCTTTTTCATCCGCGGCGAGGCAGCAGCGCATCTCCAGCACGGCGTTAACCGGAAAAGGCTGCGGCTTTCCGATCGCGATGCCTGCGAGCCGTGCCCAGTCCTGCAAGTCTTTCCCGGAATAGGACGCTTTCCTCGGATCGGGGTTCGCGCGGCGCTCATAGACATCCTTGTTCACGGCGTTGAACACCCCGCCAACCAAAATGGGACACCAGACCACTTCGGCTTTGGTCCGTGCGATCACGTCCTGCACACGGGTGAAGGCCAGATAGGTCCAGGGCGAGGAGCAGTCGAAGAAGAATTCCAGCTTGGCCACACGCGCCTCTTTTAAGGATTGCCGCGGAATCTAGCGGTCCCTGTCCTTCTTTGAAACAGACACTGCCTTAATACGCGTTAGGACTTGGCATGGCGGTTGCTCCCTTGATCAGCGGAACAACAGGCCATCGCACCCATGATGCACACGACCAAGATCTTCTGCCTTGCGGCGATTTTCGCAACCTTCGCAACGCCTTCGCTGGCGCAGGTCGCGGGTTTCAACGACGCCGGCTCCTACAATTCCGGCTACGGGATGAACGCGGGCAGCGCCCAGCAGCCGGTCAACGTATCGCTGCGGGATGGTAACGGAAACCTTTCCGTCGTGAACGGCCAGTTCACCACATCGACGATGGCCCATTCGACCGGCGTGCAGAACCTCAGCTCGCTCGGCCAGAACGCGGGTGTCGGATTTGGGAACAGTTCGAACGGCACGGCCTCTGCAATAGGCAACTCACTGAACGTGATCACGACCGGCTCGAACAACACCGTCATCGTGAACTCGCACCAGACGAACAACGGAAACCAGACTGCCACAGTGGACATGAACGGCCACTGAAACTCTTGAAGGATAAAGGGAAGCCCCTCCCATGACCTTGCGCGGACGCAAACAACTGATCAAACCGCTTGTCTTCGGACTTGCAGCCATTGCCCTTTCCGGCTGCATCACGCCTGAAGCCAGCTCCGTCACCGGCCGTTATACGGCCCCGATCGGCGGCTCGCCGGTGATCGCAAACGAGACGCCCTATTCGGACGGCCTGCGCTGCATGGCGAATTACACCCGCGGCCGCCCGGTGCGCATCGCGGTTGGCCAGATCGCCGACTACACCGGCAAGATCAGCTCGGACAACTCCGGACGCGAAGTCACCCAGGGCGCCGCCCTGATGGCGATGAGTGCGCTCTCCAAGGCGGGCGTTCCACTGGTCGAGCGCTTCGACACATCCGTCGCCGAGATGGAATTGAAATATGCCAACAACAAGCTGATCTCCGGCGGCAGCGCACAGGGCGCCCCGCAGGGCAGCGACTACCGCAAGATTTTCGCGGGCTCGATCCCCGGCTCCGACTATTACCTCGTCGGCGGCGTGACCGAAGTGAACTTCAACATCCGCTCGATGGGCGCCAGCGCCGATGGCGGCGGCACCGCGACGGATGCATTGAAGGGCACGGCCGGCGCGAACATGTATGTGATGAATGTGGGTCTCGACCTGCGTCTCGTCGACACCAACACGCTCGAAGTCGTGGACGTGATCTCCTACCAGAAGCAGATTATCGGCCGCCAGATTCAGGCCGGCGTGTTCGACTTCCTCGGCCATACCTTCTTCGACGCTTCGCTCGGCGAAAGCGCCCTTGAGCCGATCCAGCTCGCGGTCCGTTCGGTCGTCGAACGCGCGGTGCTGGAGATGGTGTCCCGCCTCTATCACGCGCCGACCAGCGCCTGCGTATCCAATTTCGGAACGGCCAGCGATCCGCTCGCCGGTCCGGGAGACAATTCACCCAGCAACCAACCCCGCATGGCAAGTGCGGCAGCCCCCACTTTCAAGGAGAACCACTATGACGCGCCTCGCCAAGACCCTTATCACGGCTACAGCCATGCTGACGCTAATGACGGCCTCGGCCTTCGCGGACGGGAGCAATGATGGCGGCACCAGCAATATCCTGAACGGTCAGGTCAATCTCAACAACCAGACCGCGACGCTGAACCTCGACTCCGACAGCGTGCAGGGGAATCTCTCCGGCGCAGCGGTGGCTGGCGGCAACGCGATCGACATCACGACGATGAACAATACCAACGTGATCAACAACCAGTACACGTCGACGCAGAACATCGATTCCGATGTCTATGCGAACGTCACCAATGTTGGCGGGGCAACGAGCCTGACCAGCCAGGCGGTGTGTAACTCGGCCTCGATCTCGATGGACCCGACCTCCACGAACGTCGACTCGACGCAGGAATGCAAGGCAAACGATCCGTCGGCCACGATGCACGCCAATGTGTCGAACACGAACAACGATGTTTCGCTGGCGTCGATGGCGGTGAGCAACACCATGGAAGAAGACACCAACGCGCCCTATGGCAATGTCACGAACTGGCAGATCAACCGCGCCGCGGTGAACGCTTCGACCACCACCACGCTGACCAATATCGGCGGCAACGTGTCGGCCTCGGCCACCGCCATCGGCAATACCGGTCAGATCATCCACTACTCGACCGCTCAGTAATTAGACGTTTCGCGCAGGCATTCGCCGGGGGCAACGGCGTGTGCCGGAGGAGGGAGGGCTTCAAAGCCCTCCCTCTTTTTTTGTGCTTGAGAGATTCCACCCTCCCCTTGAGGGAGGGTCGATAATTTGTGAGGTCCGAGAGCGACAGCGAACGGACGCGAACAAATTTCGGGGAGGGGTCATGCGCCGCTGCCCGACCCCTCCCCGAAAAATTCTTCGCTGCGCTACGAATTTTGTCGACCCTCCCTCAAGGGGAGGGTGGGATTGCATCGCGCATCGATTGCGACAAATCTTGCGAATAACTCGGGGTGGGCACCATGCGTATCGCGTTCATATTCATATGTACCGGCCTGCTGTTGGCCGGTTGCGGCAAGAGCAAGCCGACGCCGGAAGAACTGGCCAATTTGAAGCCTGCCGATCCCGCGCTGGCGCAGCTCTACGATCATTCCTGCAAAGCCTGTCACGCCGTCGACGGATCGGGCGCGCCCTTGGTGCATGACCACGAGGCATGGGATCCGCGCTGGCAGAAAGGACTGCCCACACTCGTCACCCATGCCATCACCGGATTCCAGGCGATGCCGGCAGGCGGCCAATGCAGCGCCTGCACGCGCGACGATTATGAAAAGCTGATCCGCTTCATGGCGGAGGAGGACAAACAATGAGCGTGAACCGGCGTGATGTTCTGATTGGATCGGGCGTCGGCGCGGCCGCCGTCGTGGGTGTTGGCGCGCTGGGTTACGAACGCGCCGTCGCCGAGAAGCCGGAGCCGCCCGCGCCAACCTTCATGCCGCTGGTGCCGACGGATGGCACGCTGCTGACGCTCGACCAGATCGATGGCGTCGTGAATGTCGATGCGGATGGCATTGCCACCGTGCGCGCCGGAACGCGGCTGGGCGATCTTGGTCCCGAACTCGCCGCCAAAGGCCGCGCCATGGCGAACCTGCCGGATATCAACAAGCAATCGCTGGGTGGCGCGCTCGGCACCGCCACGCACGGCACCGGGCTGAAACTGCGCGCCATTCATGGCGATGTCGTGGGACTGCGCCTTGCCACAATCAAAGGCGAGATCGTGGAATGCGACACCAACAACAATCCCGATCTTTTCAACGCTGCGCGCGTGTCGCTGGGATCGCTCGGCATCATCACGCAGGCGAAGCTCAAAACCATTCCCAACAAGCGGCTGCACCGCCGCGTGTGGCTGGAGCCGTTCGAGGAAACGGTGAGCAGGGCGGAAGAGCGCTGGAAGACGCATCGCAATTATGAATTCTACGCGATCCCCTTCACCGGCCTCGCCGCCAGCATCGCCCATGACGAGACCGACGAACCGGCACGGCCACGCGGACCGGACACCGACACCGGCTTCCTCGAAATGCTGAAGGGCCTGCGCAATTTGCTCGGCTTCTCCACCGGCATGCGCAAAGCGGCGGCGAAAATTCTTCTCGAGACTTTCGGCACGCCCGAAGAAGCGGTGGACGAAGGCTGGAAACTGCTCTCGACCGAGCGCCCGGTGCGCTTCAACGAGATGGAATTTCACATGCCGGCGGACGCGCAGCTTTCCGCGCTGAAGGAGGTGGTCGCCACCATCGAGAAACATCGCCCCGATGTGTTCTTCCCCATCGAGACGCGCCGCATCGCCACCGACGATGCCTGGCTCTCGCCCTTCCAGGGCGGCGAGCACGGTTCGGTTGCCGTACACGCCTATTATAAAGACGACTACGACTTCTTCTTCACGCTGATCGAACCGATCTTCCGCCGTCACGGCGGACGGCCGCATTGGGGCAAGCTGAATGCGCTGAAGACGAAAGATTTCGCATCGCTCTACCCGCGCTGGAATGATTTTATTTCGTTGCGCCGCCAGATGGACCCGGATGGACGGCTCATGAACGGATATCTTCGCAGCATCATGGCGTAGAGACTCCACCCTCCCCTTGAGGGAGGGTCGAAATTTGCGAAGCGAATTTCGGGGAGGGGTCATTCTTCGAGAATGGCGCGCGGACCCCTACCCGAAAATTCTTCGCTCAAAGGTTCGAAAGTTCTGGAAATCACGCTGCGGGGTCTGATCCTCGGCGTTCTGATCACGCTCGTGTTCACGGCGGCGAATGTCTATCTGGGCCTGAAAGTCGGCCTCACCTTCGCAACCTCCATCCCCGCCGCCGTCATCTCGATGGCGTTCCTCTCCGCTTTCAAAGACTCCACGATCCTCGAAAACAACATCGTGCAGACCGTCGCCTCCGCGGCGGGCACGCTGTCTTCGATCATCTTCGTGCTGCCGGGCCTTCTGATCGTCGGCTGGTGGGTGAATTTCCCGTTCTGGACGACCTTCTGGATCTGCGCCTCCGGCGGCATCCTCGGCGTGGGCGTCGCCGCCGCCGAAGTCCTCGAAGTCGGCGAGGCGGCGCGCGGTCAGGCGACGCGGGAATCGCGCGAAGGCTTGCTCGCCGTGGTGTGGGGCGCGATCGCCGCCGCCGGCATGGCGCTTCTTGCCGCCACGCGCATCGCCACCGCGGAAGTCACCAAATTCTTCGCCCTCGGCGCGGGCGCCTATAGCGGCATCGACATGGGCTATTCGCTGGCGCTGGTGGGCGCGGGCTATCTCGTCGGCCTCTCCGTCGGCATGGCGATGTTGCTGGGTCTTCTGATTTCCTGGGCAGGCTTCGTGCCTTATCTCACCTCGCTGCATCCGCTGACCGGATCGCTCGACGCCTATACCGATCACATCTGGCGCACGCAGGTGCGTTTCATCGGCGCGGGCGCCATCGGCGTCGCTTCGATCTGGACCCTGATCAAGCTTATCGGCCCGGTGGTGAGCGGGGTGATCGGCACGATGTCGGCCTCGCGCGCGGCGAAAACCGGTGACGGCGATCTCACCGACACGGACCTGTCGCCCGCATGGATCGGCATCATCGCAATCGCCTGCTTCGCCGTTATCGGCTGGCTGCTCTATGCCTTCCTGCAACCCACAGTGCTCGCCGGCAGCACAACCGGATTGATGATCGCATCGATCCCCTTCGTGGTGATCGGCGGCTTCATGATCGCGGCGATCTGCGGCTACATGGCGGGGCTGATCGGTTCTTCCAACTCGCCGATCTCCGGCGTCGGCATTCTCGCCATCGTGATCTGCGCGACCGCGTTCGCGGCGGTGGCCCAGCCCAGCGCGGACATGCAGAAGCCGCTCATCGCCTTTGCGCTGTTCGCCACCGCTGTGGTGTTCGCCATCGCGACGATCTCCAACAACAATTTGCAGGATTTGAAGACCGGCCAGCTCGTCGGCGCCACGCCCCGCGCGCAGCAATGGGCGCTGATCCTGGGCGTGATCGCGGGCGCCGCGGTGATCCCGCCGGTGCTGAACCTGCTCGCCAACGCCTTCGGTTTCGCGGGCGCACCGAACCTGCACACGGTCACAGCGCAACCGCTCGCCGCCCCGCAAGCCACGCTCATCAGCGCGCTGGCGCAGGGCGTGATCGGCGGCAATCTCGACTGGAAGTCCATCGAGATCGGCGCGGTGGTGGGCGTGATCCTTGTCGCGCTCAACGAATTTCTCGTCTGGCGCAAATGGCTGTCCCTGCCGCCGCTCGCCGTCGGCATCGGCATCTACCTGCCGATGAGCGCGACGCTTCCCGTCGTCGTCGGCGCGATCATCGGGCATTTCTACGATGTGTGGGCCAATCGCACGAAGAACCCGGAATATTCCAAGCGCCTCGCGGTGCTGGTCGCGTCGGGCATGATCGTGGGCGAAAGCCTGTTCGGCGTGGTGCTGGCGGGATTGATCGTCGGCTTCTCGTCGGATGCGCCGCTGGCGCTGGTGCCGGCGGACTTCGCCTATATGAACTGGATCGGCCTCGGCGTGTTCGTGATCCTGATCGCGGTTCTCTACGCCTGGATCATGAACCGCGCGCGATCGGAAGCGGCGTAATCTGAGCTGTCATCCCCGGCCGAGCGCAGCGAGGGGAAGGGGACCCAGGCATCGAAGTTTGGACGGTCTGGAAGAATAGATCGTTGTCCAACTACAGGCACCTTTCGGATGTCGATACCTGGGTCCCCTTCCCTCGCGCGCGAAGGGCGCGCTCGCCGGGGATGACAATTAATTTTTTGAACTGATCTGTTCCGCCAGCGCCAGCACGTGTTTCGCCTGCTTCAGGTGCGGCTGGTCCAGCATCTTGCCGTCGAGCGAGGCGACGCCGGCACCTTGCGCAAACGCGGCAACCACCTTCTTCGCATGTTCGATATCCGCCGCTGACGGCGTGAAGGCGGCGTTGATCGTCTCCACCTGATCGGGATGGATCGCGAGCATGCCGGAGAACCCTTCGCGCTGCGCCGCACGCGCCACGCGCTCCAGCCCCTTCGCATCGCGGAAATCGGCGTGCAAGGTTTCGATGGCATCGACGCCCGCCGCTTTCGCCGCAATCAGCACCAGCGCGCGCACCATCTTGTGCACGAACAGGAACTCGCCGTTCTCGTCGCGATTGGTCGCCGCGCCCAGCGCCGCCGACAAATCCTCCGCACCCCAGCTCATCGCGGCGAGACGCGGCGGCGGGTTGCGGTATTCGCCGAGCGTCAGCACGGCTTCCGGCGTTTCGGTGGCGACGGGCAGCAGCTTGATATCGCCGTGATGCACGCCCGCTTTCGCCTCGCGCGTGGAGATATGATTGTCGATCTCGCGCAAAGTCTGTGGACCGTCGGGTTTCGGGATAACAAGCCCCGCGGGGTTGCTCACCACCACCGACTCCACATCGCGGATGAAATCCTCGCTGCCCAGCGGATTGATCCGAACCCAGATCGACTGGCTGTGCTTGTCTTTCAGAAATTCCTTCACCAGCCCGCGCGCCTTGGGACGGTTCTGTGCCGCCACCGAATCCTCCAGATCGAGGATCAACGCATCGGCGGGGGATGATTGCGACTTGGCGAGTTTCTTCTCGCTGTCGGCGGGAACGAAGAGAAGCGAGCGCAGGATCATTTCGGCCTGCCCAGCATCAGTGCGCTGCGTTTGCATTGCGCCACGATCTCGCTGCGCTGGTTGATCGCTTTGTGCAGGAAGGTGACGATGCCCTGGCCGGGGCGGGATTTCGACGGCCGAAAGTCCAGCACCTCGGTTTCCACATGCAGCGTGTCGCCGTGGAAGACGGGCTTGGGAAAGCGCACCTCGTCCATGCCGAGATTGGCGACGGTGGTGCCCAGCGTCGTCTCGCCGACGGAGATGCCGATCATCAGCCCCAGCGTGAACAGCGAGTTGACGATGCGCGTGCCGAATTCCGTGCCCTTGGCATATTCCTCGTCGAGATGAAGCTGTGCCGGGTTGTGCGTCATCGCCGTGAAGAAGACGTTGTCGGCTTCCGTCACCGTGCGGCGGATGGGGTGCGCGAATGTCTGACCGACGGAAAATTCCTCGAAATACAAACCGGGCATGGGGCGAACCGTCAAAATGCGGGCTCATCTTTAGCCCCGCCGCGCCCATGAGG
>SMFH01000241.1_pt1 | contig 17159 bp, 19 predicted proteins | sample 2456121 | NCBI WGS metagenome assembly SMFH01 (sample SAMN10132613, study PRJNA489261) | soil metagenome | isolation source: day120 antibiotic-silty clay loam soil | place: USA
CGATGACCGCGTGGACATATCGCTCGCCACCATCGGCGACGGGGTGATGCTGGCGCGGAAGAAGTAGGGCTTGTAGCCGGAGCCACGGCGCACCACATCCTCGTCGGTGTGGGACGAGCGAGGAGCGGCGTCGTGAGATCATTCGTGGTGGCAGCGGTTATGGCGCTGGCTTGCATACCGGCTGCAAGGGCCGCCGACGCACCCAAGCCCACCAACCGCGCCGAAGCCACCGATGTCATTCGCCGCTTGCGCCGTATCGTGACGCCGAACGGCATCGAGCGCGCCGAAAAAGTCCGCATCGGCGGCATCGATCAATGGGTGACCGTTCGCGGTGATGATCGCCGCAATCCTGTCTTGCTGGTCCTGCATGGCGGGCCCGGTTACGTCGAGATGCCGTTGAACTGGTGGTATGCGCACGGTTGGGAAGAGTACTTCACGGTCGTGGAGTGGGATCAGCGCGGTGCGGGCAAAACCTATCTGATCAACGATCCGAAGGCGGTCGCGCCCACCATGACGCCGGCGCGCTTCAACCAGGATACCGACGAGATGGTTCAGTGGCTGCGCAAGAATCTCGGCAAGCAGAAGATTTTCGTCTGGGGTCATTCATGGGGCAGCTATCTCGGTATCGAGCTCGCACTGCGCCATCCTGAATGGCTCTATGCCTATATCGGCACCGGGCAAGCGGTGAATTCTCCCGAAAGCGAGCGGCGCAGCTGGGCCTATTCGATGAAAGCGGCGCAAGCCGCGCACAATGAGACGGCCATCAAGGAGCTCCAGTCCATTGCGCCCTATGCGGCGCCGGGAAAACCGATCGCACTCAAGGACGCCATGATCACGCACAAATGGGGCGACTATTTTGGCGGCGTGATGGCGTACCGAACCTCGCAAGAAGACGAAAGTCATGCGGGGCGCCTGTCGCCTGATTATACCGACGCCGAAGCGCCGCACATCTTCGACGGCAACGATTATTCGGAGCGTTTCCTGCTGGACGGTGTCTTGAACCTGAACATCAGCGATCAGACAGATTTCAAATGCCCGATCCTGCTGTTCGAGGGTCGTCATGACCGCACGGTCAATTCCGATGTGGCGCATGAATGGTTCGAGAAGATCAAGGCTCCCCGCAAAGCCTTCGTCTGGTTCGAGAACTCGGCGCATGAACCCGAGTCGGAGGAGCCGGGGAAATTCCTGCTCTCGCTTGTCCAATATGCCCGTCCCATCGCAGCGGAAGCCGGCGACGTGGCGCCGTAGAGAACGCTTGCGGCCCGGAGATTGAAGGATCACACTTCGTGTAATGGCAGAGGAACCCATAGCGTTCCTCCGTGCGGGACAACGCTCAACCGCGCGGACGGGACATTGGAGCGGCGGCTTTACGGCGGCGCAGGTGCGCTATGACCGGCGCGAGCTGAACCAGATTCTCAATATCTATGGACGCATGGTCGCCGCCGGCGAATGGCGCGATTACGCGATCGATTTCGGAGATGACGCGGCGGTGTTCTCCGTCTTCCGCCGCACCAGCGAGATGCCGCTTTATCGCGTGGAAAAGCGGCCACAGCTTCGCAACAAGCAGGGTATGTACGCCGTGATCGACGCGGGCGGCCGCGTTCTCAAACGCGGGCATGAACTGGAAAACGTGCTGCGGGTGTTTGCAGGAAAACTGCTGAAAGCGCTTTCAAACGAATAATCTTTCCTCCTCCATAAACGGAGGAGGAAATCATGCGCTATTTCCCGTTCGCCCAGTCCACCGCATCCTGCTCGACGCGCTTGATCCAATCGTTCTTCTCTCGATTGTAGGCTGTGGTGTCGCCCGGCTGCAGCGATGCGGCGCGCAGCTTCTCCATCTCATACGCCTTGGCCACGAATGGGTGGCTGCGCAGATAATCGCGGAAGGCGAGCATGCGGATGGCGTTCTCGTTGTTCGGGCGGAAGAAGTGAAGCTGGAAAATGCGCTTGCCGGTTGTGGGATCGGCCTTGGAGCAGAAGCGGCGGCCTTCCAGTCCGAACTCGCCATGCCATTTGTAGCCGAGGTCGCGCACGATGTTTTCCTGACTATCGAGCACCGCAAGGTCGCGGACATAGGGCATCAGGTCCACGATGGGCTTTGCCATGATGTTGGGGATCGACGTCGAGCCGACATGATGCACGGCAATAAGATTGTCGCCCAGCGTCGCTTTGAGCTGCGCGGTCTCTGCGGCGGCCATCTGCGCCCATTCCGCCCGGTGCGGGACGAGTTCGACGGGGATGACGGAGGGCTTTTCTTCCATGGTTCCCCATAACCAAAAAGCCCCGGTGTTTCCACCGGGGCTTTGTCAGTTGGGCCGGTCCTTAGCGGCGATTGCCCATCAGGCGCAGCAGCATCAGGAACAGGTTGATGAAGTCCAGATACAGGCGCAGCGCGCCGAAGATCGCCTTGCGGCCGGAGGTCGCGTCGTCGTCGCTGGCGGCGTAGCTGTCCTTGATCGACTGGGTGTCATAGGCGGTGAGGCCTGTGAAGATCAGCACGCCGGCCACCGAGATGATCCATTGCAGCATGGCGGACTGCCAGAAGAAGCCCACCACCGAAGCGATGATGATGCCGATCAGGCCCATGAACAGGAAGTGGCCGAAGCTGGTGAGGTCGGACTTCGTCGTGTAACCCCACAGGCTCATCGCGCCGAAGGTGGCGGCGGTGATGAAGAACACCTGCGCGACGCTGGCATAGGTGTAGACCAGCAGAAGCGAGGCGAAGGTCACGCCGATCAGCGCGGCATAACCCAAGAAGCTGGCCTGGGCGGCCGCCACGCTCATCTTGTTGATGCGGAAGCTGAGGAACATGACCAGGCCCAGCGAGCCGAACATCAGCACCCACATCAGCGGGCCGAACAACATTGTTCCGAAGCTGGTGAGCATGATGCCGCCCGGCAGGATCGCGGCCTGGCCATTCGCCAGATGGGCGGCCTTGGCCGGGTCTGTGGTCACGGCAGCCAGGAAGGTGATGTAAGAGGCGATGCCGGTAACCACCAGGCCCGCCAGCATGTAATTGTAAACGCGCAGCATATAGGCGCGCAGACCCGCGTCGATAGTATCGACGGTCGTTGAGGCGCGTGCGACGCGATTGTCGAAATCAGCCATGGATTCTCCTTTGCCCGCCGGTTTCAGCGAGTCCCTTGTAATATGGTGCTTCGGGAGAGGGGGATCAAGTTGCCGGATTTGCTCGAAAATGGCGGCGGCATAAGGACATGACGGCCACGTTCACAATTGTCGCGGACTGCGCCGCCTATGCCGACGGCATCGCTGCGGTTACCCGCGCGGCGTTTGCGAAGGAATATGGCTCAGGTGACGGCGAAGTCGCGGTGATCGCGGGCCTGCGCTCCGGTGGCGATGTCATCGTGGAATTGGCGGCGCTGGAAGGAGAGGCGGTCGTTGGCCATGCGATGTTCAGCAGAGCGACAGCCGCACCGGCGCCCCTCCGGGTGGCTGCCATCGGTCCTGTTTGCGCACGCATCGACCGGCAGAAAGGTGGCATCGGCTCCGCGCTGATCCGTGAAGGCCTGGCGCGTTGCAAGGCGTTGGGTTTTGACGCTGTGGTTCTGCTGGGCGACCCCGATTATTACAAAAAATTTGGATTCACGCGCGAGGCCGCACGCGGATTTGAATGTGAATATTCCGGAGAACATTTCCAGGCGCTGGAATTGACCGGCGGCGCACTTGCGGGCGGCCGGTGGAGGCTTACCTATCCGGCAGCGTTTGCGGGCGTCTGATCGCAAGAGGGGCACATTCATGAAGCGCATTCACGCATTGGCCGTTGCGGTGCTTCTGGCGTTCGCGCCGGCGGCGCAGGCGCAGACCGCATCCGGCTCCCTGGATGCAAAATGGAGCGAAGGCGCGCAGGATTGCAAAGCCCATTTCGAGCCGCCGCTTCAGGTCCACCGTTACAACGCGACGACCTACATTCTGCGCGAGGATCTCTGCAGCACCTTCGAAGCGCCGTTCATGTATCTGCTGATCGGGCAGAAACGAGCCTTGCTGATCGACACCGGCGATGTCGCCGATCCGAAGGCGATGCCGCTGGCGAAGACGGTGACAGCGCTTCTGCCGCACGGGTTGCCGCTGCTGGTCGTTCACACGCACCGCCACATGGATCACCGTGCCGGCGATCCGCAATTCGCCACGCTGCCGAATGTGCAGGTGGTGGGTTACGATATCGACAGCGTGAAGCGGTTCTACAATTTCACGCCCTGGCCCGAAGGCGTTGCACAGGTCGATCTTGGCGAGCGTGTGATCGACGTGTTGCCGACGCCGGGCCATAATGAAACCGAAGTGTCGTTCTACGATCGCAACACGGCGCTGTTCTTCTCCGGCGATTTCCTGATGCCGGGACGGCTGCTTGTCGATGATGCGAGCGCATATGTCGCCAGCGCCAATCGCGCGGTGGCTTTTCTCAAGGATAAGCCGGTGCGCGCCATCCTCGCCGGGCATATCGAAATGACGGCAGATGGCGGACTGGAGCCGTGGGAGTCGCAATATCATCCCAACGAACGTGCGCTGCCGATGACGAAGGCGGATCTGCTGGCGCTGCCTGCCGCGCTTGCCGGCTTCAACGGATTCTATTTGCAGAGTGGCAAGTTCACGATGATCAACTCGCTGAACATCTTGGACGTGGGAGGTATAGGCGCAGGCTTGGCCGATAACGCAGCCCAGGCCGCGCCCAATCCGAACAGCAGAGTCGCCGCGCCGCCGCCCGCTACCGTCAGCAACGCCGCGCCCGCATCGAATACAAGATCGACGTCGAAGACATATTTCGTCACCAGCCACGCGCCGAGCGTTCCCGCCGCCAGCGCAATCGCGCCGGTGATGACGCCGATCAATCCGTATTCGATGGCATAAACCGAAGCGATGCGCGCCCGCGTGGCGCCGAGAACCTTCAGCACCGTGGAGTCGTAGAGCCGTGCGCGCTGGCCTGCGCTGATCGCGCCTGCCAGCACGAACAGCCCGGCAAGAATGGTGACGAGGCTTGCCGCGCGCACCCCGTCCGAAAGCTGTTGCAGCAACCCGTTTACCGCCGCGATGGCGTCTTTCACGCGTACCGTGGAGATGTTCGGAAATTTGTCGGTGACGGCGCGGTACATCGCTTCTTCGTCCGCGCCTTCGACACGCACGGTGGCGAGATAATCATGCGGCGCCTTGTCGATGATGCCGGGCGAAAGGATCATCACGAAATTCTGCCGCCCATTGCTGAAATCGACATGGCGGAAACTGGTGACCGCGCCTTTGAGCTCACGGCCCAGCACGTTGAGCGTCACCGTGCTGCCCAGCTTGAGGCCAAGACCGTCGGCGGCTTCCGCATCGAAGGAGATCTGCGTGTCGCCGGAATAATTGGCGGGCCACCATTTGCCTGCCGTGATCTCGGTATGATCCGGCGGCGTGGACGCATAGGTGATGCCGCGATCGCCGTTCAGCACCCATTTGGCGCTCGCTGCGGCTTTCACATCCTTTGACGGCACGCCGTTCAGCGCCGTGATGCGCCCGCGGATCATGGGCGAGCGGCGATAGTCGGTGGCCGATTTGAAACGGTGGATGACGGCGTCGAACGCCTGTGTCTGGCCGGGCTGGATATCGACGAAGAAGAAGCTGGGTGCCGTGCCGGGCAGGCTGTCCTTCACTTGCGAAGAAATCGTGTTGTCGAGCAGCGTGACGGTGGCCAGCAGCGTGAGCCCAAGCCCAAGCGCAACGACGACGGATGATGTCGCTGCGCCGGGCCGCGTAAGGTTGGCGAGCGCGAGCCTGAACGTCGCGTTCCGGGGACGCGGAATCTTCCGCAGGCTCCAGCGCAAACCCATCGCGACAACGCGCAGGATCAGAAGCGCGCCCGCCGCACCGGCGATGAACCACAAGGCAAAGGTGGGATAGGGCGAGATGACCGTCGCCAGAACGATCACGACCAATCCGGCGAGCGCAGCGGCGATGAGATAAGGCACACGGCCGCGCGCATGGACCGGCGCGACGATATCGCGGAAGAGACTCGCGGGCGCGATCTCCCGCGCGCGCGCCAGCGGGGGGATCGAGAAAGCGGCGGCGGAGAGAATGCCGAAGATCGCGGCGAGGATCAGCGGGCCTGCATAAACCGTGTAGATCGCTGGCGCGGGAATCTCGTCGCCGAAGAAATGGCCGACGGCGAAAGGCATGATCGCGCCGAGTATCAGTCCGGTCAGCACCGCCAGCAGTGCAATCGCCATCACCTGCAGGAAGAAGGTGAGGAAAATGAGCCCGCCTTCCGCGCCCATCGATTTCAAGGTCGCGATCTCTTCGCGTTTGCGGTCGAGGAAGGCGCTGACCGCCTGTCCCGCGCCGACGCCCGCAACGGCGAGCGCGGTCAATCCCACCAATGTCAGGAACATCGAAACCTGTTCGATGAAGCGCTTTGTGCCCGGCGCGGCATTGGTGCGGTCGCGCAATTGCCAGCCCGCATCGGGGAAAGCCGCGTCGGCCTGTTTGCGGAACGGCTTGAGCGCATCCATCGACACCATCACATGCGGCCCGAAGCTGAACCCGCCGGACAACCGATCCGGTTCGCCGGTGAGCACGGCGCTGATGCGGAAATCCTGCGTGCCGATGCGCAGCGTGTCGCCGCGCTTCATGTGCAGATGATCGAGTAGCGTCTGCTCCACCGCCGCGCCGCAGATTTTGCCGCTGCATCGCAACGCATCCGTCAGCGGTGTTGCGGGCGCAAGGCCGACGCTGCCGTAAAGTGGATAGGCGTGGTCGATGGCCTTGATCTCGATGAGCTGCCGCTCCGCTTCCGCGCCGTGTTTGATCGCGTAACCCATGCCGCGCAGCATCGCGATTTCGGAGACCTTGCCATGTTGCGCAAGGAAAGCGTGTTCCTGCGGCGTCGTCTCGCGATGAACAAGCTGCACCGACACATCGCCGCCCAGCAGCACGCTGCCCTGGCTTGCCATGCCCGCCAGCATCGCATCCGCCAGCGAGCCGACACCTGCAATTGCCGCGACACCCAGTACGAGACAGGCGAAGAAAATACGAAACCCCGCCAACCCGCCGCGCAATTCGCGCCGCGCCCAGCGCCAGGCGAGGGTGGTCATAGCCGCTTACCTTTCGCCCGCTCATCCTTCGACAGGCTCAGGATGAGGAGATGTACAGGCCCCCTCATGCTGAACCTGTCGAAGTATCACCCTTCGACAAGCTCAGGGTGAGGAGTTGTGCAAATATCCTCATGGTGAGCCTGTCGAACCATGAGGCAGTCCCGCACTGTCCGCCACAATGAGGCCGTCCTTCAGACGGACGATGCGGCCGCATTGCTGCGCCAGCCGTTCCTCATGCGTGACCAGAAACAATGTCGTCTTCGCGCGCGTGTGGAGCGCGAACAGAAGCTCGGAGATTTCTTCGCCGGTGTGGGTGTCGAGATTTCCGGTCGGCTCGTCGGCGAACAAAACGCTCGGCCGCGGGGCAATCGCGCGGGCCAGCGCCACACGCTGCTGCTCGCCGCCGGAGAGTTGTCCCGGATAGTGATCGAGCCGTTTGCCGAGACCGACCGCTTCCAGTTCGGCTTTCGCTTTGGCGAACGCGTCGCTCGCGCCGGCCAGTTCCAGCGGCACGGCGACATTCTCCAGCGCCGTCATGGTCGGGATGAGATGAAAAGATTGAAAGACGATCCCAATATGATCGCGGCGGAAGCGCGCGAGTTCATCCTCCCCCATCCTGGTGATGTCCGTGCCCGCGATGGAGACGCGGCCCTGCGTGGGCGCTTCCAATCCCGCGGCGACCATAAGAAGAGAGGACTTGCCGGAACCGGATGGGCCGAGAAGGGCGATGGCCTCGCCGGGCGCCACGCTGAGCGACACGCCGGACAGAATGTTCACCGGCCCGGCGGCGCTGGACAGCGTGAGTCTTATGTCTTGCAGATCGATGGCGGCGGTCATGAGGCCTCGAAGGAAGGCCCCGCAGTCGCGCGAAGCACAAGGGCATGATAGGCGATATGGCATGACATATAGGCGATTCAAGCTGGGTTTGGCGGGGGCACTCGCGTTTCTTTTGCTCGCCGGCCCCGCATCGGCCGCGCCGGTGAAAATCCTCGCCCTCGGCACCAGCCTGACGCAGGGATACGGCCTGCCGCCGGGAACGGAGATTCCCGCCGTGCTGCAGGCGCAGTTGAAAGCGAAGGGCATCGACGCGACTGTGATCAATGCGGGTGTCTCCGGCGATACGTCGGCGGGCGGGCTTTCGCGGCTGGCATGGTCGCTGGCGGATCATCCGAACGCCGCCATCGTGGAATTGGGATCGAACGATGCGCTGCGCGGCATCGATCCGGCATCGACGGCGCGCAATCTTTCCGCGATCGTGGCCCAGCTCACGGCCAAGCACATTCCCGTGCTGCTGCTGGGCATGCAGGCGCCGAAGAATTTCGGGCCGGAATATGAAGCGAAGTTCAACGCGATTTATCCGAAACTGGCGCGGCAATATGATGTGCTGCTCTATCCCTTCGTGCTGGATGGCGTGGCGCTCAATCCCAAGCTCAATCAGGCGGACGGCATTCATCCCAATCCGGCGGGCGTGAAGATCATCGTGTCGAAAATTCTTCCAGATGTTTTGAAACTCATTTCACAAGTACAGACACCCAATGCCAAATGATGCTCCGCTGCTGTTTCCTCCCCCGTTTACGGGGGAGACTAGATGTTCAAGCGGCTTCTTTCCGTCGGCGGGTTCACGCTGCTCTCGCGCATCACCGGCTTCGTGCGCGATATCCTGATGGCATGGATTCTCGGCAAGGGGATTTTGTCGGACGCGTTCATCGTCGCGTTCCTGTTTCCCAGCTATTTCCGCTCCATCTTCGGCGAAGGCACGATCAATCCCGCCTTCCTGCCGCGCTATGCGGCTTTGCATGCGAAGGGTGAGCATCAGGCGGCGGCGCTGTTCGCGGATCGGGTGTTCTCCTGGCAGATGCTGGCGCAGTTGGTGATCCTGATCGCCGCGCTGATCTTCATGCCGTTGCTGGTGCATGTCATCGCGCCGGGCTTCGCGGACAATGCCGGACAGCTTGGGCTGACGGTCAGTCTGGCGCGGATCACGTTTCCCTATCTCATCCTCACCGTCGTCGCGATCCAGCTTTCGGCGATGCTGAATGCGATCAACAAATTCTGGGCCGCCGCCGCGTGGTCGAATTTCCAGAACATCGGCATGATCGGCTGCCTGCTCGCATCGCACTGGTTTCCCAACGCGGCCTATGCCGCCGCCTGGGGCCTGCTGCTGGGCGGCTTCATGCAACTTTTCTTCATGCTCTGGGCCAGCCGCCGCGATGGGCTTTCTTTGCGCATCGCATGGCCACGCTGGACGCCGGAGATAAAAGAGTTCTTCAAATCGCTCGGCGCGGTGACCATTGGCGCGGCCGGCGTGTTCATCGCGCCGTTCATCGACACGATCATCGCGAGCCTTCTGCCGACAGGCAGCCGGACAGCGCTGTATTATGCCGACCGCATCAACCAGTTGCCGCTGGGCGTGCTGGGCATTGCGCTGGGCACAGTGCTGCTGCCGGAAATGTCTTCGCGGCTGGCGCTCAACGACCGTGACGGCTCGGACTCGGCGCAGAACCGCACGGCGGCGCTGTCGCTATTGCTGATCCTGCCTTTTGCTGCCGTGTTCATCGCCATTCCGGACACGATCATGCGCGGGATCTTCGCACATGGCGCGTTCGACGCGAGCGCCGCGCAGCTATCCGCCATCGCGCTGGCGACCTATGGCGTGGGATTGCCGGCCTTCGCGCTGACGCGCATCGTCCAATCCACCTTCTATGCGCGGCATGACACCGTTACGCCCGTGCGCGTGACGGTGGCCGCCATCCTCGCCAACATCGCGATGAAGATCGTGTTCGTATGGGGCCTGCATCTGGGCATCGCGGGCGTTGCTTTGGGCACGTCCTTCGGCGCGTGGCTGAATGTGTGCGTGCTGACATGGATCGGACACAAAGGGGGATTGTTGCGCATCAGCCCTTCGTTAAAGCGGGCCATCCTGCCTGTGCTGCTTGCGGCGATCGCGACGGCTGCCGGCGCGTTGATCGCCGTGAAATTCGGCGCGCGCTTTGTGCCGCATATCGGCTTGCACGATGTCGTATTGCTGGCGCTGGCTTTCGTGCTGGGAACGGCGGCCTATGGCGCGGTCGTGCTTCTCTTCCGCAAGCGCCTGCCGTTGGGGCGGTTCGCGGGATGAGGTTGTTCGTTGCGCTTTCCATCCCGGATTCCGTGGCGGCGGGATTGTTTCTGATCCAGGCGGGCATTCCCGGCGCGCGCTGGCAGACGCGCGAACAATTGCATCTGACCTTGCGTTTCATCGGCGAGGTGGATGGACGCGAGGCGAACGATATCGACGATGCGCTGTCCGCCATTTCGAGCCCACGTTTTTCGCTGGCGTTGAAAGGCACGGGCGAATTCGGCGGCAAGAATCCGCATGCGGTATGGGCGGGTGTGAACGATGTACAGGCGGTGGGGCATCTCAACCGCAAGATCGAAGTCGCGCTGCAACGCATCGGCGTGAAAGCCGACGAGCGCAAGTTCACCCCGCATGTGACCTTGGCGCGGCTGCGGGCGGCACCGCGCGAGCGGGTAATCGACTGGGTCGCGGACCATGCGCTTTATGCCAGCGCGCCGTTCGACGTTGCGGAATTCGCCCTCTATTCGAGCGTGCTCACGCCGAACGGCAGCGTCTATCGGCCGGAGAGCGCTTACAAGCTGCGCTAGGGCGAGCCTTCGATGCGGTGCATGTCTGCGTCCGACAAGCCGAAATGATGGCCGATCTCATGCACGATGACGTGGCGCACGATGTTTCCCAGGGTTTCATCGTGTTCCGCCCAATAATCCAGAATGGGCCGCCGATAGAGGAAGATCATGGTCGGCGAGGACATGCCGCTGTCGCGCGCTGCCAAAGGGGCGCCCTGAAAGAGGCCCAACAGGTCGAACGGGCTCTCTAGTCCCAGATCGCGATCGACATCGCCGTCAGGGAACTCTTGCACCGCGAGCGTGACACCATCGACTCGTTGGCGGAACTCTGCCGGCAGTGACGCAAAGGCCTCCCGCGCAATCCGCTCGAAATCGTCGAGGGATGGCGATTTTGCATTCGTCCAGTCTTCCATATTGATAGACTACGCGAAGAACCGGAGAAACTCATGAAAAAACTCGATGCCAAAGCCCGCGCCGCCGCGCTCAAGATGCTGAAGGGCTGGAAGGAAACCAAGGGCGGCGAGGCCATCGCGAAGAATTTCAAGTTCAAGGACTTCAACGAAGCGTTCGGCTTCATGACCCGGGTCGCGCTGCTGGCCGACAAGATGGATCACCATCCGGAATGGTTCAATGTGTATAATAAGGTCGAGGTTACGCTCTCCACGCATGATGCGGGCGGGGTGACGCAGAACGATATCGACATGGCGAAAGCCATGAATGCGTGGGCGTAGCGGTTTTGGTAAAGAGTTTGCATGATGAGTTTCGACAAGCAGATCGCCATACGCTGTTTCGAGGAAAACGCGCCGAGCATCGATGCCGAACCGGTGGTCGGATATTGGCTTTCGCTCTGGCGCGGCGATGCGCTTCCGCTGCGCGCCGATTTCAAGCCGAAAGCCGTGGTGAAGGCATTGCCGTCCATTGCGATGTTCGACGTCGTGCCGGACAGGAGCGTGCATTGCCGCCTCATGGGCTCCGGCCTCACGCAGGGATTGGGGCAAGATCCGAAGGGCAAGGACTGGATTGCGCTCACGCGGCAGGAAGATCGTGCGCCGCGCCTGCAACGCTGGTCGGATGTGGCGCGCGGCGCCATCGGCCGTGGGCTGCGCACCGGCTACCGGGCATCCGGCGCCAAGCAGCTTTCGGAAGAATTGATGCTCCCTTTCGCGCCGGCAGAAACCAGCGACACGCATCAGGTGCTCTATCACATCTCGTGGAAGCAGACGGTGTATGACCCGACGCGCGGCGGCGTGGATGCCGTCAACAGCCTCGCCGAGGAGTTTCGGCTGTTCGACCTCGGCAAATGAGCATTCGTCTGCTCGCGATTTCGGGTAGCCTGCGCGCGGTGTCCACGAACACGGCGTTGCTGAAAGCGGCGATGCTGCTCAGGCCGGCAGGGATGAAGATCGAATTCTACGACGGCCTCGCGGCGCTGCCGCATTTCAACCCCGACGACGACATCGCACCATTGCCGCCCGCCGTCGCAGATTGGCGCGCAAAGGTCGCCGCGGCGGATGGGCTGCTGATTTCCAGCCCCGAATATGCGCGCGGCATTCCGGGCAGCCTGAGCGGGCCGGAACATCCCGGCAAGCCCATCGCATTCTTCCATGCCTCGGAGCGCGGCGTCGTTTCGCAGGCCGCGCTGCGTCTGGTGCTGGAAACGATGGGCACGCGCATCGTGGACAGCGCGTGCATCACCATCAACCTGCTCGGCACGGAAAAGGATGCGGCGACGATTGCCGGCAATCCCGATTATGCCGCGAAGATCACCGGCGCGCTGAACACTTTTGCGGAAGCTATCCCCGCCTAGCCGCGCACCAGCCGTCCGCCCAACACGCTCAGGATCGGCAGCGAGGGCAGGAAGGTGAGGTGATACCAGAGCGGAAAATGCGTCCAGATTCCCATATGGATCGGGATAAAGATCGCCAGCAGCACGATGCCGGTGACGATCGGCCAGGTCAGCCGCTCGCGCGCGATCCACGCCGTGACGGCGCCTGCGGATAGCGTGGCCGCAAAGCTGATCGTCAGCCGCGCCCACATCATGCCGAACGTAAAGGTCATGGCCTTTTCCACGGCGGCGTAGCCCGGAAAGCCGTAGCGCAATCCGAGGTTCAACACCGTGACGACAATCGTCCACGCAATGAGCGCCGCAAGGACGGCTCCGATTTTCCGCAACATGGGCTGATCCCCCTCGATCCGGGCGGATCAAACCATGCGCCGGGTGGCGCGTCTTGTAAGAAATTTCCGCTTAAGCCTCGAACCGCCAGGCAGCACCGTCGGACTTCACATACCCGGCGGTCGGCGCGCCGAAATGGGTGCCGATGACGAGGATGGGCTTGTCGGCCCATTGCTGGAACATGGTGTGACGGCGCGCACTGGCGGCCTGCTGGTCGCCATCGAAGGCGGAAAGCCAATCCGGGCGGCCGAACTGGCAGGGATGGTGGATCATGTCGCCGGTGATGACGGCGCTCTCGCCCTTGCTCTCGATCATCACGCTGACATGGCCGGGCGTGTGCCCCGGCGTCGGCACCAGCCGGATCTCCGGCGAGATGCGGTGATCCATCTCCACCGTTTGCGCGAGGCCCGCCTCGAAGATCGGCGCGACGCTGTCGGCCATGATCTGCGGATGTTCGCCTTCCGGCGTGTTCTGCCAGTGCTCATATTCCGTCTTGCCGATGAGGTAGCGCGCATTGGGGAAGGTGGGCACCCATTTATCGCCATCCTTCATCGTGTTCCAGCCCACGTGATCCACATGCAGATGCGTGCAAATGACGGCGTTCACCTTCTCGCGCGGGAAACCCGCTTCGGCGATGTGTTCGAGGAATTTTGTGTGCAGCGGCTGGTTGCGGATGAGCGCACGGGGCTTGTCGTTGCCGATGCAGGTGTCGACGATGAGTTTCAACCCTGGCGCGTCCACCAGCAGCGCATGAACCGACAGCACCATCGAGCCATCGTCCTGAACGAAATGCGGATAAAGCCACGGCATCTCGCGCAAGGCTTCGGGCGTCGCCTGTTTGAGGAAGGAGTATTTGTGGGGCATCGGCAATTCCGATTCCACCACGCGCGTGACTTTCACGTCGCCAATCTGCCAGGTGAGAAAGCTCATTTCTTCGGCCCGTTCTTCACCAGATCGGTGACCACGTTGGGATCGGCCAGCGTGGTTGTGTCGCCGAGATTGGACGTATCGCCTTCCGCGATCTTGCGCAGGATGCGGCGCATGATTTTGCCGGAGCGCGTCTTGGGTAGTCCGGGGGCGAACTGGATCACGTCCGGCTTTGCGATGGGACTGATCTCCTTGCTCACCCATTGTTTCAACGTGGTGTTCAGCGCGTCGGTCGGCGCGACGCCTGTTTTCAACGTCACATAGGCGTAGATGCCCTGGCCCTTGATGTCGTGCGGGAAGCCCACGACCGCAGCCTCCGCGACATCGTGGTTGGCGACCAGCGCGCTTTCCACTTCCGCGGTGCCAAGGCGATGGCCGGAGACGTTGATCACGTCGTCCACGCGGCCGGTGATCCAGTAATAACCGTCCTCGTCGCGGCGGCAGCCGTCGCCGGTGAAATATTTGCCCGGATAGGTTTTGAAATAGGTGTCGATGAAGCGCTGGTGATCGCCATAGACCGTGCGCATCTGGCCGGGCCAGCTATCCAGCAGCACAAGATTGCCGCTCGCGGCGCCTTCCAGAACCTTGCCCTCGGCATCGACAAGCTGCGGCTGGATGCCGAACAGCGGCTTCGTCGCGGAGCCGGGCTTCATATCCGTCGCGCCGGGCAGGGGCGAGATGAGAATGCCGCCTGTTTCCGTTTGCCACCATGTGTCCACGACGGGGCAGCGGCTGTCGCCAACCGTCTTGTAATACCAGAGCCACGCTTCGGGATTGATCGGCTCACCGACCGAGCCGAGCAGACGCAACGACGCGCGCGAAGTCTTCTTCACCGGCGCTTCGCCTTCGCGCATCAGCGCGCGCAGCGCGGTGGGCGCGGTGTAGAAGATGTTGACCTTGTGCTTGTCGATCACCTCCCAGAAGCGGGATGTGCTGGGATAGTTCGGCACGCCTTCGAACATCAGCGTCGTCGCGCCGTTCGCCAGCGGGCCATAGACGATATAGCTGTGCCCCGTCACCCAGCCGACGTCGGCGGTACACCAGTAGATGTCGCCCTCGTGATAATCGAACACATATTGATGCGTGAAGGCGCAATACATCAGATAGCCGGCGGACGTGTGCAGCACGCCCTTGGGCTTTCCGGTCGAGCCGCTCGTATAAAGAATGAACAGCGGATCTTCCGCGTTCATCGGCTCAGCGGGACAATCCACGGCCACTTTCGCGGCCGCGTCGTGATACCAGGTGTCGCGGCCCGCTTTCATGTCGATCTTGCCGCCGGTGCGCTTCACGACGATCACGTCCGTCACGTCCGCGCCGATGCGCGCGCAGGCCAGCATCGCGTAAGCGGCTTCCGGGATCATCGGCAGATAGATGGTGACGCGGTCGCCTTTCTTGACCTTGTGCGCCTTCAGCACATTGGCGAATTTGCAGACCTCGCGGTGCAGCTCTTCATAGGTGATATGGCGGCTGTCTTTCGGATCGTCGCCTTCCCAGATGATCGCCGTCTGCTTGGCGCGCTTGGGCAAGTGCCGGTCGATGCAATTGGCGGCGACGTTCAGCGCGCCATCCTCGAACCATTTGATGTGCAGGTTCCTGGCGTCCCACGAAACGTTTTTCACCTTGGTGAAGGGCTTGGCCCAGTCCAGCCGTTTCGCCTCGGCGCCCCAGAACCCATCCGGGTCCTTCACCGAGCGCGCATACATCTCCTCATATTTGGCATGGTCGATGAAGGTGCGCTTCTTCGCATCGGCAGAGACGGGGATGAGCGTATCGGACATGAGCGTTTCCCAACCTTGTTATGCCGCGATATTGGCGGCGCTCGGCAAACGCTTCAAGCCGACCAATCAGAATTCGTCGTTGTTCTGGCCCGGACGCGGGGGGTCGCGACGGATGGACGCTGGCGTCTTCGAGAATTTCACCGGCGGCTTCATCGCGCGCCATGTGCCTTCCGTCGGATGCTCGCGCTCCTGGAAGAATTCCACCGCCTCCAGATGTGGATCGACCATCACTTCATCCAGCGTGTTGGCGCGCATGATGGGGATGCGGTGCTCGTCACCGAGCTTCATCCATTCTTCCACCGTGTGCGCCATCGCCGCCTCGCGCTGCATTTCGTAATAGACGGCGACGCGGCTGCCCTTCGGCGCATTCACAAAGCGGTCGCTTTCATAGGCGTTGGGAATCCCGCCCAGCTCCATGAACTTCGCGGAGGCCGCGCGGCTCACCGGCTGGATGCAGATATGCCCGTCCTTGCATTTCAGCGGACGGCGATCGTTCGCCAGCGCGGGTGTGTGGCCGAGCTTGCTCACCGGCGGCTCGAAGGTATGGCCGTAGAGATGTTCGATCATCATGAAGCTGGTGAAGCTTTCGAACATCGGCACTTCCACGAACTGTCCTTCGCCCGTCGCCTTCTGGTGATAGAGCGCGGCCAGCGTGCCCCACAGCGCGTGCATGGACGACACCTTGTCCGCCACGAAACTGGGGAGCAGGCGCATGTCCTCGTTGCCGTCCACGCGCGGCAGCAGGTCCGCTGTGCCGGACGCCGCCTGCACCAGATCGTCAAACGCCTGCCGCCCGGCATAGGGGCCATCCGAGCCGTATCCCACACAATGCACATAGACGATGTGCGGATTGATCTTCGCCACTTCCTCATAGCCGAAGCCCAGCCGCGCCATCGCGTCCGCGCGCACATTATGGATGAAGACGTTCGCGGTGGGGATGAGCGCGCGCAGCTTCTCGCGTGCTTCGTCGGTCTTCAGATCCAGCGTCAGCGAACGCTTGTTGCGGTTGCGAATTTGCTGCCATGGCGCTGCCGGTCGCCGCCGGGGTTCTCGACCTTGATCACGTCCGCGCCGAGGTCGCCCAGGATCTGCGTGGCATAGGGCCCGAAGATGAATTCGGTCAGGTCAAGAACGCGGACGCCGTGCAGAGGGCCGTGAGGCATGGAGAAAACCTGTCGATTGGCTAGAATATCGGTCGGCAGGGAGATTACGGCATGGCGGCGAAAGCTAAAGCGAAAAAGGCATCACCCAAGGTCAAGGTGGCGGCGAAAGCCAAGCCCAAGCCTGCGGCCAAGGCCGCCGCGAAGACCGATGGCGAATGGCCGCCGACCTCGATCAGCGAGGCGAAAGTAAAGGAAGCGACGGGCCGGGGCTGGATGGGCTGGTTCGTGATCCTCAACCTGATGGAGGCGACGTCCATCCCGCACAAGGAAGTGGCGAAGCGCCTCAAGGAGCAACACGGCGCGCCGAGCTGGTGGGCGCAGATGATCGCGGTGGAATATGAGCGAGCGCGCGGCGGGCGGAAGAAGAACGAGCGCGCGAGCGGTAGCTATGCCGTGAACGTCACCAAGGTGATGCCGG
>SMFH01000193.1_pt1 | contig 16220 bp, 20 predicted proteins | sample 2456121 | NCBI WGS metagenome assembly SMFH01 (sample SAMN10132613, study PRJNA489261) | soil metagenome | isolation source: day120 antibiotic-silty clay loam soil | place: USA
TCGCAGTTGAAATTGTAGGTGCCGGGCCTTGTCGGCATGAAATGCACGGCCACCGTGCCGCCGTCATCCACTTCCACCGTGCCCTTGGAAACCTTGCCGGCATCCTCGGGGTCGATCAGCCCTGCGGCGAACAGTTCCGGTGCGTTGAAGTCGTGATCCTTCATCACGGTGCTGGTGAAGACGAGCTTGTAAGGCTGGTTCGCCTTCAAATACAGCGTGGCCGGCGTGAACGCATAATTGCTCATCGACACGGTGAGGGTTTCCGCCTTTGACCAATCCGGCGTGGTCTGCGCGGCGGCGGGAAGAGCGAAAGCGGCGAGTGTTGCGGCAAGCGCGAGCGAACGGAGACGCATGGAAATTCCTCGAAGCAGGAACCGCATTTCGCGGTGCGCCACCGACTTTACAGAAATCCCAAAATCGTACCGCGTAAATCTCAGCGCTTCGCCGCCGCCCGCTGGTGCGCCAATTCCGTGTCGAACGCCGCGTCGGCCTTGGCCATGAAGTTTTGCAGGGCGTCCGGATCGATAAAGGGATTTGGGCCGCCGGCTTTGCGCGCGGCGAGCTTGTGTTGCGGATCGTAGAATTGCGCATGCGGCGCCAGGAACACATCCGCGTGCATCGCCTTCAGCTTCGCGATGCTGGCGCGGTAATCGTCCACGATCCTGGGATAAGCGGTATTGTTCACCAGCGGATTGCCCGCAACAGACACGCTGCAGATGTCGATGATCTTGTAGGTCTTGCCGCCTTCCGTCTCGTTCCACGTCCAGCTTGTGCAGCCCGGCGTGTGCCCCGGCGTCAAATGCGCGGTGATCTTGATGTCGCTCGCGCTCAGAGTTTCGCCGTCCTTTACCACATGATCCACTTTCACCGGCGGATAATGCGTGGAGGCCGTCGGCCCGAAGGTGATCGTGCCGGTTTCCAGAATCGGCTTGTCCGCGGCGCTGGCGTCGAATTCCGCGCCGGTGGCTTTCTTCAATTGCGCAAGGCCGGCGGCGTGGTCGTAATGCGCATGGGTGTTCACGATCAGCTTGATGTCGGAAAGCTTGAACCCCAGCGCCGCGATGTTCTTCTCGGGTGAGGTGATGAGATAAACCGCCAGATCCCTAGTGCCGACATAATAAGTGTTCCCGACAATGCGGAAGGGCTTTTGCGGCGTGGTCCATTCGGCGGGAACCTGCGCCTGCGCGGCGGATGCGAAAGCGAGTGCGGCGAAAGCGGCGAGAAATTTCATGATGCCCTCCGGTTGGGAGGGCATCATGGGAAACATTCAGGCAAGAGTTAGGCGGCCTGCGAAAGAAGCTCTGCTTCCACCGCAACGCCGTCCAGCGTCGCGGCCACCGCATGCACAACAGAGGCGATGCGCACGGCGCTTTGAATCTGTTCGGCGGTGACGCCGGCATTGCGCAGCACTTTCTCGTGGCTGTCGATGCACATGCCGCAGCCATTGATGGCGGAGACGGCCAGCGACCACAGTTCGAAATCGGCTTTGTCCACGCCGGGCTTGCCGATCACATTCATGCGCAGCTTGGCCGGCAGCGACCGGTAATCCGGCGACGAGGCCAGATGGGTGAAGCGGTAATAGATGTTGTTCATCGCCATGATGCTGGCCGCCGCACGCGCCGCATCCAGCGCTTCGGGCGAAAGCTTCGGTGCAAATTCCGCCAGCACCGCGCGCGTCACATCCGCATTGCGCGAGGCCAGCGCCGTGGCGACGAAGGTGCCCGCGCGCTGCTGTTCGTTCAGCGATGGTTCGGCGGCAAGCGAAGAGAGATTGAGTTTCAAATCCTTCGCATAGTCGGGAAGGCGATTCTTCAGGTCTTCGAGAGACATGGGGGTTTCCAATTCAAAACTTGTCATCCCCGGCCGAGCGCAGCGAGGGGAAGGGGACCCAGGTATCGAAGCCCGCACCCATTGGGGAGGCGGAATGAATGGCAGGCTTCGTTTTATTTTTTACGACCTGGGTCCCCTTCCCTCGGGGAGGAAAACGCGAGCGGTGTTACGCCGCTTTCAGAACCTCTTCGCCCTTCTGCCAGTTGCAGGGGCAAAGCTCGTCGGTCTGCAGCGCATCCAGCACGCGCAGCACTTCCTGCGGATTGCGGCCGACATTCATGTCCGTCACATAGGCAAAGCGGATGACGTTGTCGGGATCGACGATGAAGGTCGCGCGCTTGGCGACGCCGCTATCGGCATCGAGCACGCCCAGCGCCGCCGAAAGCTCGCGCTTCACATCCGAGAGCATGGCGAAAGGCAGGTTCTTGAGATCGGCATGGTTCTGCCGCCACGCCAGATGCACGAATTCGCTGTCGATCGAGACGCCATAGATCACCGCGTCGCGGTCCTTGAAGTCGCCGTTCAGCGCGCCGAAGCCGGCGATCTCGGTCGGGCAGACGAAGGTGAAATCCTTCGGCCAGAAGAACACGACCTTCCATTTGCCCGCGTCCGAGGCGTTGTCGAAATCGCGGAAGGCGGTTTTGGGGTCGGTCGAAACGACGCCCTTCAGTTCGAATTGGGGGAATTTGTCACCAACGGTCAGCATCGGGTTTCCTTCAGAAAAGCCCGGATTCCGGGCGGTTCGGTCCAAGTGCGGGCTTATCCCCGCTCTAGTTGCGAGTCATACTTAGAAAACTTCTAAATTAATTTCAAGGGCAGCGAGGACGATGCCGGCGCGATCCGGGCCAAAAAAAACGGCGCCCCGAAAGGCGCCGTTTCTTGCAGAACCGAAAAAGAACGTGAACGTCTAGCGATTGCCGCGGCAGTGGCCATACGGGCCCAGATGATAACCGCGCGGACAAACATGCATGGCCGGGTGCACATAATTGCGCAGGCATCCGCCATGCGGACCGCGATGCCAACCGATGCCGCAGCCACCCGCAGCTTCGGCTGCGGAACCCGCCGCCAGACTCAAACCAACAGCAAAAATCACGGCAAAAAATTTCGTCATGAAAGTCCCCATGATGATTGAAGGCCCAAGTGATTTGCCATCTTTGCGCGCAAGGTTGCGCGCTTTCAATCGCACGCGATCACAGCCGGCGTCACAATAGGACCTTATTTCGTTCTGAAACCGGGCCGGATGCAGGGCGTTTTCTCCTGGGGCGAGCGAGAGGAGCAATCCATGTCGGTTTCCATGAAATTTTCGTCATACGCCGCGATCCTTGCCGGCGCCATCGGTCTGGCGTTCGCCGCGTCCCCGGCCAATGCACAGGACTACGGCCGTTACGACAACGGCGCTTATAGCGAAGATGCGAACATTCAGATCACCGCGCCGCGTTTCAACGCGCAAGGCAACCGGCTGAACGGTCCGCTGGAGAAAGTCTTACTTTCGACCCGCGTACCCTATGACGATCTGAACCTGCGCACGCGCGGAGGCGCCTATGCGTTGAAGATGCGCGTGCGCGATGCGGCGCAGACGACTTGTGCGCGAATCGCGGAAGCCTATCCGGTGCAGCAGGCCTTCGGCACCAACTGCTACAAGACCGCGCTGCAGGACGGCGAGTTGCGCGCGAACGCCGCGATCCGCGATGCGCGCGATCGCCACTACGAGGATTAGTGAGTCTCCTTGCGACAGGCGAACACGGCAAATTCGGTGTTCGCCTTCGCACGGGAATTCGGGAAAGGAAGAAAACGATGCGCCACGCTGGTAAAGCCGCGCTGCTCGTGGGTACGTTCGCTGCCTCTGTGGCGGCGTTTCCCGCCGCGGCGCAGGACTATGGCCGTTACAACGACGCGCCGGGCGCTTATTCCTCAACCGAGGAAGTCATCATTCAGGCGCCCCGCTATCGCGGGCCGCAGCGCAGCACGATCGGCGCGCCCATCGAGGATGTTGCGCTTTCCGCGCCCGTGCGGTTCGACGATTTGGATCTCACCACCGATTGGGGCGTGCGCAAGCTGCACACGCGGATCTTCGTCGCCGCGCGCAGGCTGTGCGAACGCCTGGACAACCGTTACCCGATCACCGTGTCGGATGGCGCGCCGTCCTGTTATCGCCAGGCGGTCGACGATGCGATGGCGCAGGCCGACGCCGCCGTCTATCGGGCTTATGACGATTGAACGAAGGTGACGCGGCGGCTCAGGCTGCCGCGTCCGCTTTTGTCGGGGCGAGATAGCGTCCAAAAAACAGCCGCGCCAGGAACAGAAGCACGACGGCCACGCCCATGATGGCGCTGTGCATCAGCCAGAATTGCACCTCCGGCATCTTGTCGAGGAAGCCGCCGAGATAGCCGACCAGATTGTTGCCGATGAACAGGTGCAGGTAATAGACAGCGATCATGATGCCGCCGAGGCCTTTGGGCGCCGCGCGCGAGTAAAGCGCCAACCCCACCGGCAATACCATCGAGAATCCGATATCGTTCAGCGTGTGAAATCCGAGCGCCCACCACAGCGGAACAGGATGACCGGTCCGCGCAACGGTGAGGGATGCGAAGGCCAGCACCAGCGGCGCTGTTGCGCTGATCGCGGTGCCGATGGTGATCTTGGTGATCTCGCTCGGCTCGGGCCAGCGCCGTCCATACCAGCGCCAGAATGCGATGACGCCGATCATCAGCACGGTGCTGACCAGCGCGTCGATGGACAGCATCCAGCTGATCGGCATCGACATGCCGAAGAACACATGCTGGTAGTCCTTCTCCGCCCAGATGAGATAGGCGTTGAAGATCTGCTGGTTGCTCACCAGCGACAGCGCCAGCACCGGCAAGAGTCCGACAAGAATCGCGATGACGCCCCAATCTTTGGCTTTGAGGGGCGGGCGCACGACGACTTCGACCTCGCCTTTCTTCTGCAGCATCTCGCGCGGATACGAGTATCGGCCGTAGAGATAGATGATGAGGCCGAGCAGGATGGCGACGCCCGCGGAGCCGAAGCCCCACGCCCATCCCACTTTCTCGCCCAGCGTGCCGGTGATGAGCGGCGCCACGATCACCGCAAGCTGGATGCCGAGGAAGTAAACCTGGAAGCCATCCGCGCGGCGCGGATCGTCGATGGTGTAGAGATCGCCCACCTGCGCTGCGATGTTGCCCTTGAAGCAGCCGACGCCGAACAGCAGCGCGAAGAGACCGGGCACGAAGGTCTGCTCGAAGCAAAGCAGGAAATATCCCGCCGCCATCGTGCCGGCGCCCAGCGCCACGGTGGCGGTGCGCCCGATCAGGCGGTCCGCGATGTATCCGCCGAGGATCGGCGTCAGATAAACCGTCGCCGCATAGAAGCCGACGATGGCCGAGCCGAGCGCCACGGGGTCGAGCGTGCCGTAGAAGAATTCGAGCGCATGGCTGAATGCCGTGAAGCCCCACACCTTCTCGATGGTGCCGGGCTTGAGCAGGAAGTGGCTCATATAAAGCACCAGCAGCGCCTGCATGCCGTAATAAGCGAAGCGCTCCCAGAATTCGGAGGCCGACAGCCAGCCGAGGCCAACCGGATGGCCAAGGAAGCGAGTGTCGGATTTGTTCTTTTCCTGAGAAGCGCTCAGCGACGCGGCCGCGCCGGTGGAGGTGCTCATGCGTATTTGCCCGCCCTTGGTTCTTGTTGGTGTTTGACCTGCCCCGAACTGTGCAATCTCACGGAGCCGCTCGACGATAGCAAGAGTGAAGTGCCGCGCGCCCATGGTGCGATTCCGTAACGCGGGCGCGCGTGGGGCATGGCGATCCTGAACGGATGTCTTGGCCGCGGATGATCGCGGTGAGCCGCCCGACGAAGCTGGTGTATTGGGCGTCAGTGCTCGGGAGGCGGAGACGCGCGGTCGGCCGGCTTCGGTGTCGGATAGAGAAAAAACAACAACTCCGGCCGGGCCATTCCCATAGCCGGCAACGCGAGCGACACACCGGCCAATCCGCCGATCGCGGCGTTGAACACGCCGACGCCGAGAAAGATGCCGAGCATGGGCCAGAGGAAACCACCCGCGATGGCGCCGGCAATGCCGATTGCGATGTCGCCGCGCCAGCCGTAACTGTTTTCCGGCGCAACGAACTGCGGAAGCGTGCCTGCGGCCGCGCCGATGACAAGCCACATGAACATGGAGAGAAGCATCGCGTCGGTGCTTTCGGGAAAACGAAAGCCGCGCGGGACTGGTGATCCCGCGCGGCTCTCAGCCGGCGCGCAAAACGCACGCGCCAGGATCAGGCGAAGCTAGCGCCGCCAGCCGTCATTGCTGTAGCGGTCGTGACTGCGGCTGGAATAATGGCTGCCGCTGCGATAGCGATAGGCGCGTTGGTCGTGACGGCTGTTCCAGCGATGCCAGGTATGGCCGTTATCCCAATAACCGTCGGCAAAACCGAAGGCGATGCCGCCGACGTCGACAGCAATCAGGCCCGCGGGCTGCGCGTGCCAGGCTTCGGCACGATAGCGGTCGTTGCGGTCGCGGCGCGCCATGGCGTCGTCATAGCCGTAATTGTAGCCGTTTCCGTAATAGCCCTGGTTTGGGTCGCCCACGGTGATGGACATATTCGGTCCATTGTCGCGACGATCCTGCGCGACTGCCGCGCCTGCGCTCAACGCAACGGCGGCCGTCGCGGCGAGCAAGATGCTCATCTTGTTCAACATAATGGTTTGCCTTGGAGTGTGGCCGCGCGAAGTTCCGAAACGGAGAGGCGCGGATTGGGGGCGGCGCCTATTGCGCTGCCTCGCAGACACAACATTCGCACGGGCTGTTCGTTCCTTCACCTTGTACGAATAAGACCACTTGCGACTCGCTAAGAGGTTGCAATGGGCCTACTCTACGGGCGGCAAAAGTAGGTGTCTGTTGGAACGGCTCTTCGCGCGGCTTGATGCGCGGTCACTCGCACAAATCATCGTGGACACGGTCCGCGAGCCTTTGCTTGTCCTCGATGGCGATCTCAACATTCTTTTCGCGAGCAGTTCCTTTTATCACACCTTCCAGACCGCGCCGGAGAACGCGCGCGACGAGAAATTGTTCGCGCTGGACAACGGCGCGTGGGACACGCCCGAATTGCGCGCCCTGTTGATCGACACGCTGGCCACGAAAACCGCCATCGAGGGCTTCGAACTCAACCAGGAATTTCCGCGCATCGGAAAGCGCATCATGCTGCTGCACTTGCGCAAGGTGGTGCAGGACGATCATGCCAAAACCACCATCCTGATGTTGTTGAAAAAGCAGACCGCCGATCTTCTGGCGCAGAAGGAAGTGCTGCTGGCGGAGATGCAGCACCGCGTCGTCAATTCGTTGCAGATCATCGCCAGCATCCTCATGCTGAAATCGCGTGCGGTGACGTCGGAGGAAACACGCGGTCACCTGGAAGACGCGCACCGCCGCGTCATGTCGGTTGCGGCCGTGCAGCAGCATCTCAGCAGCGCGTCGATGAACGAACCGATCGAAATCGCGCCTTATCTCACCAAATTGTGCCAGTCCCTTTCGGAATCGATGATCGGCGAAGCGCGGCCGGCGCTGTTGCAAGTAATTTCCGATCCCGGGAAAGTCATTTCCTCCAATGCCGTGAGCATCGGATTGATCGTCACCGAACTCGTCATCAACGCGCTGAAATATGCCTTCCCCGGCAACAAGCCCGAGGCGGTCGTGACTGTGCGCTATGACGTGAACGGCACGGATTGGAAATTGTCGGTATCCGACAATGGTGTCGGCAGGGAGGAGGGCAAAGGTCCGCCTGCAAAAGGTGGCCTCGGCACCAGCCTCGTCAATGCACTGGCCAACCAGCTCGACGCGAAAGTTGCAACGCAAAGCGGCGCGAATGGCATGAAGGTTTCCATTACGCACGCCACCTTCAGTGCGCGCGTTCCCGAAGCGGCATAGCGGTCAGACCGCCAGAGAAACGCCGGCCGGCGTGTGCGGCATGACGGCACTCAATTGCGCCAGAATATCATCGGCCGGATTCGGTCCTCCCATGGGAAGACGATCCGGCAATACCGTATCGCCATTGAGCAGTACTGCCAGCGCCGCGCGTGCGCGCGCGACGCGGCTTTTCACCGTGCCGATGGCGACGCCGCTGATTTTCGCCGCGTCCTCATAAGATACCCCGCCGGCCGCCACCATGACGAGCGCCTCGCGTTGCGTAGCCGGCAGCTTGCGCAGGGCCCGCGCCATGTCGCCCAACTCCATCGACCATTGCTGTTCGTTGGGCGCCGACGGAACGGCTTCGCTCTGTGCCGCATCGTAGTGGGTTTCGCGCCAGGCGCGGCGCGCATGCGAATAGAATTCGTTGCGCACGATGGTGAAGAGCCACGCCTTCATGTTCGAGCCGGGCTCGAAGCGCTCGCGCGCGCGCCACGCATTGACGAGCGCGTTCTGCACCATGTCGTCGGCGATGCCTTGCCGCCCGCACAGCGAGCGGCCGCGCGTCGTCTTCATGCAATGTTGGGCGAGTAAAGCTGGAAGGGCGCTGCGGTGATTCCGCATGCGGCGCTCACAGATACAACCCGTGTGCGAGGCGAAGGTTCCTTGGCCTTTTGAGATCAAGGCCTTTGACGCAAAAGCAACGCCGCCCGCGAGATCCGCGGACGGCTCTTATTTGTTAAGACCGAACGGGCGCGGCGGCGCGTCAGGCCTTGGCGTTGCGCGCTTTCTTCGTCTTGGCTTTAACAGCTTTCCTGGCCTTGGCAGGCGTGGCGGTTTTTCCTTCCACCGCGTCGATCATGCGGCGAATGAAACTTTTTTTGGCAGCCATGATGCTATCTCCAATCGTTTGCTAAAAACCCGCGCGGACGGCGGTGGGCGCCTGGCGGTCATCTTCGATGCGCGCGGAAACCGCGGCACCCATCGCCACGATGGCGCCGAAGAGAAGCGAGAATGCGATCCAGAGGCTCGTATAGCTGGCGATCTTGCGCGCGGTCTCGGCGGCGCGCCTGGTCTTTGCCGCGCGCCGCTTCCGCGCGCGGTGCCACGGCATCCACCGACGCGCCGCCACTGGCTGGGCGATAGAGCTTGTCCACCAGATAGGCCGTCGGTCCCACCACATTGGTCTGCGAGGTCGATGAACCATAAAGCGCGGCGGTTTTCGCGCCGGTGCTGGCGACGGTCAGGCCCGCGAAGGCCACCACGGTCAAAGTCGCCAGAACCGCGACGGCCCATGCGACCAGCGCGTGCGCGCCTGCGCGGATATCTTCCTGCATCTGTGTTTCGATCAGTGGCCCCAGCAGACGGCCGGCGAAATGTCCGCCTACCGCGAAGCCGAAAGCTTGCGCGACGAAGAAATAGATCGCGCCGCCGGTGAAGAAAGTGGGCGCCGAAACGCCGCCATGCACCGGACTGACGAGCAGCAGGCCGAAGCCCGATCCCAGGGTGAGAAGGAAGAAGGTCACCGCCGTGGCGATGACGCCGCCGCCGATGGCGAGCCCCCACGAAAAGCGATAGCCCACATTCTGTACGGCCGGTTCTGCGATGACGACGGTGTCGGTCATGGCGGCGTTCCTCGAATGAATGTTGCGAGATGGGTCAGGCGTGGCCGGTGAGGAGCCACAGGATGATGATGATCGGAATCGGAACGCCGATGAGCCAGAGACATCCAGAGCGCATGACATAGTCCCCCGTTTGGTTGCGCCGGTTAACGGAGGGCGCCTGTTTAAGTTCCGCGTTTCATCCAATGGATCGCGAGCCGCGTCGCGAGCGTCCGCCAGCGTACAAAACGGCGCGCGATGCCAGGCGCTATCCAGGGAACGCAGACGTCTCCCACACTTTATATCAGCAGCCGATACGCGCACGCCGCGCAATATGAGGAGCACATCATGGCCGCGAAGAAGAAACTGGATGCCGTCGCCTTGCTGAAGGCCGATCACCGCGCCGTCGAAGCGCTGTTCAAGAACTTCGCCAAGGCGAAGGACGCGCGCACCAAGCAGGCGCTCGCCAAGGAAATCTGCACCGAGCTCAGCGTGCACGCGACGATCGAGGAAGAGATTTTCTATCCCGCGTGCGCCGCGGCGGTGGAGGACGATCTGCGCCTGGAATCCTATGTCGAGCATGATGGCGCGAAGGTGCTGATCGCGGAATTGGCGGGCAGCAGCCCGGACGACGCGTTTTTCGACGCGAAGATGACGGCGCTATGCGAGCAGATCCATCATCACGTGAAAGAAGAAGAGAAGCCCGGCGAAGGCTTCTTCGCGCAGGCGCGCCAGGCCGGTGTCGATATGAATGCGCTGGGTGAACAACTTTTCGCGCGCAAGGCGGAGCTTATGGCGGCCATCAAGAAGGACGGGCTGCCGCCGCCGATCACGCGCAGCTTCACCGGCCACAGGATGCAGCAGGGCGAACCGCTGGAAGCGCGATGAGCAAGACGGCAAACGATAATCCCGTGCCGGACGCCAAACCGAATGGCGGCATGCGCCGTTCCGGCAGCGGCGACGTGAAGGGCGGCGAGGCCGAAAGACCCGGCCAGTCGCCGCATGACCAGAAGAATGCGCCACCGGCGGAAAAGTCCGGCGGCTGAGTACTGCGGAACGAAGCGGCTTCCTGCGCGTGTTTAGCGCAGAAGTTTGCGGCGGATGACTCATGCCTTCGGATATGATCGGGCAAGGCGCGGAGATTTTGCTGGGCTTCGTGGTCATCCCGCTATGGCTGGCCGCGGGGCTTTGCGACTATGTCTGCCACCGCGCCTCGGCCATCGAGCGCACGTCGGGCACGCCGGAGTCGATTCTGCATCTCATACAGTTCGGCCTCGTCGGCCTTCCAATCGTGGCGGCGCTTTTTCTCGCGGTGAAGGCGGGGCTGCTGCTGGCGTTCATCCTCTTCATCCTCCTGCATCATGCCGTCGCGTTCGCCGATGTGCGCTACGCAAACCACATGCGCGTGGTGACGCCGGTGGAGCAGATGGTTCACAGCTTTCTCGAAATTCTGCCGATCACCGCCTTCCTGCTGATCGGCGCCTTGCATTTCGGGCAGCTCGCGGCGCTGTTCGGCGGCGGCAACGAGGTCGCGCAATGGATGCCGCGCCCAAAGCCCCATCCGCTTCCCGTCTGGTACAGCGCAAGCGTGTTGGCGGGCGCATTCGTTCTGAACTTCCTGCCTTATAGCGAAGAGCTTGTTCGCTGCCTGCGGGCATCCGGTCCCGCGACGCGCGCTGTTTGAAGCTGCAAGGCGTCAGGCTTTGGCGCGAATTGCGGTATTGCCGGCACTCTCATTTGTCGCCACCCAGATCACATGCCGCACGCCGCGTCCCTTGTTGGCGCGCGCCTTGATCTCTTCCACCGCGAAGCCCGCCTGGCCGAGACGGCGGGTGAACGCGGCGCTCGGCGCGGCGGACCAGATGGCCAGGAGCCCTTTGCGCCGCAGCGCCATGCGCGCGGCGTGAAGTCCGTTCAGTTTGTAGAGCCTGTCGTTTGCATCGCGGCTGACGCTGTCGGGTCCGTTGTCGACATCTAGCAGAATCGCATCGAATTCGCCGCGCGCCGATGCGATGAGATCGCGAACATCGCCCTCATGGATGCTGACGCGCGGATCGCGAAGACTGTCGCCGGTCAGTTCCGCCATCGGCCCCAGCGCCCAACGGATGACGGCGGGCACCAGTTCGGCGACCACGATTTGCGCGTCCGCGCTAAGCATCGAGAATTCCTCGCCTCGCCGCATCAAGGTGAGCGTGCCGCCGCCGTCGGGGACGTCTGCCGTGTCGAGTTGCATCCAGGGGATCATGACGGCCTGTCTTTGCGTGCCATCGCGGGAATGCGATGCCGGTGGTGGTTATTCCGCTTTTTGTCAGGAAAACCGCGGCCCCGGAACACCGGCCTGCATCGAGCCGATATTAGGCTTGAATTGTGCGCGGCGCGAAAGCGCGAAGCGTATTTTGTGCTAGGCTGAAAGGAGCCGCTCTACCAGCACTGGTTGAAAGCGGCGCATCGGAGCAGGCAATGTCTCTTGCGGGACGTCAAATGGCCGCTCATTCCACGCAGGACGGCGATCGCGCGCGTCCTTTCCGTCCATGCCGGGCTTAACGCCGATGGCAGGGTCTCACGCCATGACCAGCTCCGGCGTGGAGCGCAAGCTTGCCGCCATCCTCGCCGCCGATGTGGTGGGCTTCAGCCGGCTGATCGGCCTGGACGAGGAAGGCACCATCGCGCGGCTGCAGGCGCTCCGCCGCGACGCGATCGATCCCGCCATCGCGCTTCATCGCGGACGCATCGTCAAGACGACCGGCGACGGACTGCTGGTGGAATTCGCCAGCGTGGTCGATGCCCTTCGTTGCGCCATCACCGTGCAGCGCGAGCTGCATGCACGCAACGCATCCGAACCTTCGGACACGCATATCCGCCTGCGCATCGGCGTCAATATCGGCGACATCGCGGTGGATGGCGACGACATATTGGGCGACGGCGTGAACATCGCCGCGCGGCTGGAAAGCATCGCGCAACCCGGCAGCATCTATGTCTCCGAGGATGCCTGGCGGCAGACGCGCGGCAAGATGAACGAAACCTTCGTCGATCTCGGCGAGCGCGAGTTGCCGACGGCATCACCGAGGACATCGTGACGGCGCTGTCGCGCTGGCACTGGCTGTTCGTCATCGCGCGCGATTCGAGCTTCACCTATCGCGGCCGCGCGATATCGCCCGCGCATTTTGGCGCGGAGCTGGGCGTGCGCTATGTGCTCACCGGCAGCGTGCGCAAGGCCGGCGCGCGGCTGCGCATCACCGTGCAGCTGATCGACAGCGCCAGCGGCACCAACATCTGGACGGAAAGTTTCGACCGCCAGATCGTCGATGTCTTCGCCCTTCAGGATGAGATCACCCAGCATGTGGTCGGCGCCATCGAGCCGGAGCTGGCGCGCAGCGAAAGCAACCGCGCGATCCGCATGAACCTCAAGGATCTGAACGCGTTCGATTGCTATCAGCGCGGCATGTGGCACTTCAACAAGGTGTCGGAGCCGGCCTGCGCCGAAGCCATCCTGCTGTTCCGCCAGGCGATCGATCGCGATCCGCGCCTGTCGCTGGGATATACGGGGCTTGCACGCGCGCTCTATGCGGGTGTCGCCTATGGCTGGTCGAAGGATCCGGCGCGCGAGATCGCCCAGGCGCGCGATGCCGCGCAAATGGCGCTGAGCCTGGACCGCCACGATGCCGACAGCCATTTCGCCCTCTCCGGCGCGCTGCTCTATCTGTGTCAGCACAAGGACGCGCTGGACGAGGCGGAGAAAACCGTCGCGCTCAATCCGAATTTCGCGTTCGGGCATTTCCGCGTCGGCCAGGTGCTGACCTATGCGGGGCGCGCGAAAGAGGCCATCGCGCCCGTCGAGCGCAGTTTGCGCCACAGCCCTTACGATCCGCAGCTGGGCGGCATGCGCGGCCTGCTTGCGCTCGCCCACTATCATGCCGGAAACTACAATTCCGCGGCACGCGAAGCGGAGGCCGCGGTCAATCTGCGCAATTTTCGCGCGACGCCCGTGCTGGCGGCGAGCCTTGCCCGGCTGGGGCGCAACGACGAAGCACATGCGGCCTTTGCCGCCTGGATGGCGCGGCCGCGCAACGCGGCGGCGCGGACGGCGCTGCCGCTTCCTTATGCCAACCCGGCGGACCAGCAAAATCTGCGCAGCGGATTTCTTGCCGCCGCCGGTCAGCCGCTGCCGGCGGCCAGCGCATAAATTCGCGCAAATGTCGGGATTGATCTGGATTCCCGCCGCGGCGGGGCGGAAACTCCGCGGATCAAAGGGCGTATCTCCGCGAGTGGTGCAACGGATTTGCAAAACGATGGAGGTTAGGCATGCCTGCGCTTCAATCTGTTCTGGGACATTTGAATCACGCTTTCAGCAAGGACGAGATCGGCAAGCTGGCGGACGCGCGCGAAAGCTTCGCGCCGGGAAAGGGGCTGGACACCAGCCTCTTCGTGAAGAAGGGAACGCCGCTGCACAAGGCCTGGACGGATTACCACGGCCAGTTGCCGGCGAGCTTTCAGGAAACGCTGCGCAGCATCATCTACCACGCGCTCTCCACGAGGCCCGCGACGCAGATCACCTTCGCCTGGGCGCCGGGCTACGATTACGAACTGACGATGTGGCACGCGCCCGACACCAAGCAGACCAAGGGCGGGATCACGGTTCTCGTCAAAAGCCGCTATCCCAGCGACGCGCATCCGCTGAAGAAATAGAGACGGCGTTTTCGGAAGTCCGAATTCCGCCCCGCCCGGCGCGATTCGCGCATTGCGGCGCTGCAACACGTTGCTAATTTCAGGAAACCCTAAACGATATAGAACATCCCTGCGCTGAGAGTGCCATGCCGGACGGTTCTGCCACAGTTCATCTCTATCGCCCCAAACTCGCGACCATCCTGAGCGAGGGCTACAGCCTTGACCATTTTCGCAAGGACGTCCTGGCCGCGCTGACGGTGGCGGTTGTCGCCTTGCCGTTGTCGATGGCGATTGCGGTGGCGTCGGGCGTTTCGCCGGCACGGGGGCTTTACACCGCCATCATCGGCGGCGCGCTTGTTTCGATGCTGAGCGGCAGCCGTTATCAGATCGGCGGCCCGGCGGGCGCGTTCATCGTGCTGGTCGCGGCCACGGGTGCGAAGTTCGGCATCGAAGGCCTGCTGCTCACCGTGCTCGTTTCCGGGCTGATGCTGACGCTGGTCGGATTGCTGCGGCTGGGCACGCTGATCCGCCACATTCCGCATCCCGTCACGGTCGGATTCACCTGCGGCATCGCGATCACCATTCTGGCGAGCCAGTTGAAGGATCTGGGCGGGCTTCAGCTTGCGCATGAACCCGGCTTGCTCGTTCCCAAGCTCTTTGCGCTGAGCGGCGTTTTGAACACGCTCAATCCGGCGGCGCTCGGCATCGGCATCGGATCGGCGGCGCTGATCTTTTTTCTGAAGCATGTTCGTCCCAACTGGCCGGGCATGCTGATCGCCGTGGCCGCCGCCTCCGTCCTGAGCTTCGCATTCGGCCTGCACATCGAAACGATCGGCACGCGCTTTGGCGAACTGCCGCATGGAATGCTCATGCCGCGCCTGCCGGCGATTTCACCCGCGCTCCTGCTGGCGATACTGCCGTCGGCGCTGTCCTTCACGCTGCTGGGCGGCGTGGAGAGTCTTCTGTCGGCGAAAGTCGCCGACAGCATGACGGGCCGCAAGCATCGCTCGAACATGGAGCTGGTCGGTCAGGGCATCGCCAATATCGGCTCGGCGCTGTTTGGCGGCATCTGCGTGACCGGAACGATCGCGCGCACCGCCACGAATGTGCGCGCGGGCGCGCGCACGCCGATATCGGGCATCCTGCATTCGGCGTTTCTTCTTCTTTTCTTGGACACGCACCCAGCGCCGCGGTGCTGATTGCGACCTTCGGGCTCACGCTTCTGTGGAATCTCACCGCCGGAATCGTCGCGGGATGCGTGCTGGCGGCGCTCTTTGCGTATTTCCGCAAGGCCGTTCCCGAAGAAGGCGAATAGACGCTCCGCCTCTTCACCGCCAATTCCAAAAAAACGCGGATCCCTGTCTTTCGGTATTGGAGCGATCGATGAAAGCCTTCGTGTCCTGGAGTTCGGGCAAGGACAGCGCTTTTGCGCTGCACGAAGCGCGGCGTTCGGGCATCGAGATTGCGGGCGTTCTGACCACCATCAACGAAGTGCATGACCGCGTGGCGATGCACGGCGTCCGCAGCGCGCTGCTCGACCGGCAGATCGCCGCGCTCGGCGTGCCCGCGATCAAGGTGGCGATCCCAAGTCCCTGTCCAAACGAAATCTACGAAGCGCGCATGGAAGAGGCGTGCGCCGCGATCAGGGGGCAGGGCATCCGCCACATCGTCTTCGGCGATCTCTTCCTGGAAGACATTCGCGCCTATCGCATGGAAAAACTCGCGGCGGCCGGCATGGAGCCGGTGTTTCCATTGTGGCTGCGCGACACCGCGCAACTCGCCCATGACATGATCGTCAGCGGCCTCGTCACGCACGTCGCCTGCCTGGATCCGCGCAAGATGCCGCGCGCGCTCGCGGGCCGCCGCTTCGACGAAACGCTGCTGCGCGATCTTCCCGCGGGCGTCGATCCGTGCGGAGAGAATGGCGAGTTTCATACCGCGGTGAGCGCCGGCCCGATGTTCGCCGCGCCGATACCGGTCACGATCGGCGAAACGGTGGAGCGCGACGGTTTCGTTTTCACCGACATCATTCCGGCCTGAGCCGCCAGCATAGCTCTGACAGTTTGTCAGATATTTTTCCTGAATGTGGCTTGATAGTCCTAATTTGTTCTGTATATGTTCTTCCGGATTTTCCGGGAGAACCGCTCTGACGACATAGCTTCAGCACAAGAACAGACAGGTAAGGGCGCCAGCTTGTGGGCAGCCCGCGCGACGCCATCCCG
>SMFH01000041.1_pt2 | contig 16215 bp, 14 predicted proteins | sample 2456121 | NCBI WGS metagenome assembly SMFH01 (sample SAMN10132613, study PRJNA489261) | soil metagenome | isolation source: day120 antibiotic-silty clay loam soil | place: USA
CTGTTCTGGTGGGAAATCTTCGCGAGCCTCAAAGGTGCGGCGATCTGGATCTCCGCGGCGCGCGAATATGGCGACGGACGCAACACCGATCCGGTCAATCTGTTCTCGGGTTGGTATTGCCTCGCCTTCCACAACAAGGTTCTCGCGGACCGTCTTGCGGGAGTAGGCGCATGAAACCGGAAGTCGACAAGATCCTCGAAACCACCGCGATGCAGATGATGACGCAGATCGCGCCGGAACTGCCGCCGGGCTATACGCAGAACTCGACCGGCCTTCTCACCATGCTGCTGACGTTCTGCGCCCATGAATATGAGAACGGCGCGGAGACCCGGGCTGTCGAGAACCGGGAATTGCGCAACCTTCTGGCCGAGCTGGAAGCCAGCGTGGAAGACGTGCGGCTGCGCGTGAAGCTGGGCGCGGTGATGGGCGAGCGCGACGCGTCGCTCAAGATCTCCGATCTCAACTATTCCAACGCCGAATTGAAGAAGCTTCTGATCGACGTGCAGACCTATCTGGAAACGCGCAATGACGATCGGGCCAAGCTGGCGCGGCGCGAAATCTGGGCGGTGCTGAAAGCCAGTGCGAAGCAGCGGTTGCTGAAGCTGCCAGGCATGTGATCAGGCCGCGGTCTTGTGCGCTTTGCCTTTCGGATGCGCCTTTTCGTAAACATCCATCAGTTTGCGCGCGTCGATCTCGGTGTAAGCCTGCGTCGTAGAAAGCGACGCATGGCCGAGCAATTCCTGTACGGTGCGCAGATCGCCGCCATTCTGCAGAAGATGCGTGGCGAAGGAATGGCGCAATCGTGGCGCGTTCCGATAGACCCAATCGTCCACGCAAATTCTGCATCAAGGCCTGTGCTTCGCGCGCGCTCATCTCCTTGCCGCGGCGTGAGCGGAACAACGCATCCTTCGGGGAGAGCTTGACCGGAATCAAATCGGCATAAGTTGCAATCGCTTCGCGGATCACGGGCAGTAGAGGCACGACGCGTTCCTTGCGGCCCTTGCCGAAAATCACCATCGACTCGCCAAGCGGGACATCGCCGATGCGCAAACTCAGCGCTTCGGAGATACGCAGGCCCGCGCCATAAAGCAGCGTGAGCAGCGCGACATCGCGCGCGCCGATCCATGCGACATCGTTCTCGCCGGCTTCCGCCAAGGTGCGCGCGGCATCCACTTCGCTTAAAGGACGCGGCAGCGAACGGGCGACGCGCGGCGAGCGGATGCTTTTGGCGGCGGGATTGTCGATGACCTCTTCGCGCGCCAGATGGCGGAAGAAGCTACGGATCGACGCCAGCGTGCGCCGTACCGAGCGATTGCCCAGCCCATCATTGCGCCTATCCGTGATGAAGGCGCGGATATCGGCGGGCGCGATCTTGTCCAGCTTGCACTCGTCGATCGTGCCGCCGACATGGGTGACGAGGAATTCGAGAAAGCGCGTTACGTCATCGCCATAGGCGCGCAGCGTATGCACGCTGGCGCGGCGTTCATGCGCGAGCGACGCAAGCCATTCGGATTTCAGAGTTTCGGCAGATCGAGCCATGCGCGGATTGCACGTTCCAACGCCCGCGCGAAAAAGGAAAGGTCCGCGGCCGTCTCTTCGCCCTCGAAGCGGCCTTCGCTCCTTGCGCCCAGCACATAAAGCGCTGCTGGGGTTTCGCGGCCGATGCGCAGGCGGAACACCGCGATGCTGTGGCAATCGCCGGCGCCCAGCAGCGCTTCGCCGCCTCCGGAGAGCACAGCGCCGGAACTATCGCGGCCCAGGACAGCCAGGGTTGTACCATGGGCAATCAGGCGCACGCCTTCGCAACCTCTGGGCGCGGCATTCTCGCCTTCCACGCAGAGTGCCACGCGGTCCGCGCCGAAGGCGGGCGCGGCGGCTGTGGCCACGGCGATGGCTTCCTCGAAAGAGCGCGCATCGATCAGGTCCAGCACCAGCTTGCGCACCCCATCGCCCAAGCGGACGGAGCGGTCGCTTTTGAGGCCGTCGCGCTCGGCGCGCAGAACGGCGTTTTCGCTGGAAAGCCGCTCGATCACATGGCGCTGCATGTCGCGGACGCGGGCGTCGCCGAATCGCTGCGGCAAAAGAAGGCCCAAAAGCTCGCCATCTTCGGCAAGCTTTTCGCGGTGCATTCTTATATACGCCTTCACCGCCTGGGCGGCGGCAAGCGCCGGATCGCGGGATTCCGCGCGGTCGCTCATGCGATAGTCCGAATCTGTTGGTTCATGGTGTTCCGCGTTGACCACGGCGAATCAGTAACGAAAGTGTAGCGATGAAGCCCTTCGCCTTGAAGCCCGACGAAGAAGCCGCGCCCGCGCATCGCGCCGGCGTGCTCCTGCCGTTGCCGCTTTCGGGCGCTTACGACTACGCGACGGACGAAAAGCTGCCGCGCGGCACCATCGTCGCCGCGCCTTTGGGACCGCGCGAATATCTCGCCTGCGTGTGGCATGACGGCGACGGCAAGGTTGCCGCGGAGAAATTGAAGCCCATCGAACAATTGGACGGCAATCCGCGCTTGCCCGAACCGCTCTGCGATTTCATCGATTGGGTAGCGCGTTACACGCTGTCGCCGCCCGGACAGGTACTGGCGCTGGCATTGCGCGTGCCTGCCGCGTTCGAGGAGGAAGTGCCGCGCATTGCATTTGTGCGCGGCAGCGAGACGCCCAAGAAGATGACCGATGCGCGCGCGCGTGTCCTGGCGCTGTGCGAAGACGGGCTGGCGCGGCGCGTGAGCGATTATGCGGCGGAAGCGAATGTGACGCCCGCCGTGGTGCGCGGGCTGATCGATTGCGGCGCGCTGGTGGAAACGGAGCTGCCGGAATTCACGCGCTTTCGCACGCCCGACCCGGATTTTGCGCAACCGGTGCTGAATGCCGAACAGCAAAAAGCCGCCAATGCGATGGTGCAGACGGTGCGCGTGGGCGCCTTCGCCGCGCATCTGCTCGACGGCGTGACGGGATCGGGCAAGACCGAAACCTATTTTGAAGCGATTGCCGAGGCTTTGAAACGCGGCAAGCAGGCACTGATCCTGCTGCCGGAAATCGCGCTGACGGTGCAATTCCTCGACCGTTTCGCCGAGCGTTTCGGTTGCCGCCCCGCCGAATGGCACAGCGATCTTTCGCAGAAGGAGCGCAAGCGCACCTATCGCGCGGTGATGAATGGCGAGGCGCGCGTGGTCGTCGGTGCGCGGTCCGCGCTGTTCCTGCCGTTCAAGGAATTGGGGCTCATCATTGCCGATGAAGAGCATGAGCAGGCTTACAAGCAGGAAGAAGGCGTCATCTATCACGCGCGCGACATGGCGGTGGTGCGCGCGCGGCTGGAGAATTGCCCGGTTGTTCTTTCCAGCGCCACGCCGTCGATCGAAAGCTATGTGAATGCGGAAAGCGGGCGCTATCAATGGCTGCGCTTGCGCGAACGCCATGGTGTGGCGGAGATGCCGCAGATCAAGGTGATCGATCTGCGCAATGAGAAAGTGGAAGCTGGGACGTGGCTGTCGCAGCCCTTGCGCGAAGCCTTGGCCGTAGCGCTGGGCAGCGGCGAGCAGGCGATGCTGTTCCTCAACCGCCGTGGGTACGCGCCGCTCACCTTGTGCCAAAGCTGCGGACACAAAATGGTTTGTCGCAACTGCTCCACCTGGCTGGTGGAGCATCGCTATCACAAGCGGCTGACCTGCCATCATTGCGGCTTCGACATGCCGACGCCGAAGAATTGCCCCGAATGTCAGGCCGAAAACAGCCTGATCGCCTGCGGCCCCGGCGTGGAGCGCGTGGCGGAGGAGTTCGCGCAGGTGTTTCCGCAGGCGCGCATGGCGATGGCCTCGTCCGACACCTGGCATGGACCGCTCGAAACGCAGAGCGCGATCCGCGCCATGGCGAAACGCGAGATCGATGTGGTGATCGGCACGCAAATCATGGCCAAGGGCCATCATTTCCCGCAGCTCACTCTGGTGGGCGTGATCGACGCGGATCTGGGCGGCGCGGATGGCGATATGCGGGCGCGCGAACGGACATTCCAACTGTTGCATCAGGTGTCGGGGCGCGCGGGCCGCGCGGAGAAGCCGGGCTTTGTACTGCTGCAGACGCGCAACCCGAACGATGCGGTGATGAAGGCGCTAGCCTCCGGCGACCGCGATGCCTTCTACGAACAGGAACGCAAGAAGGCGAGAAGGTACGGGAGGTTGGTCGCCAACTGGCCAAGGTCGCGCCGTCCGCGCGCGGCGTGAAAGTGTGGGGGCCGACGCCGGCCTTCTATCACCTGCTCCGCGGCCAGACCCGTGAGCGGCTTCTGGTGCAGGCCGACAAGACCGTGGACGTCCAAGCCTATCTGCGCGCTTGGCTTACGCTGGTGAAAGCGCCAAGCGCGGTGCGCGTTACGGTGGATATCGACCCGGTCAGCTTTTTCTAGATTCCAACGTCGGGATAACGTAGCGCACTAAGTATTTTTGGCCTGAAAAGAGCCTTTGATCCATCTTGAGTAGTTAAGCTGTTTGAAAAACCTAGGATCGCAGAAGCGGCGGCCGGGAGATCAAAGCCTCGATAACGAAGCCAAACTCTGATTGCCGTTGGAGAAGTTTGCCACGTCGCGGTCAATGCAGCGGAATGTCTTCGCAACTCGTTGTATGCGGCGAGATAGACGTCATCTCGTGATCCGCTCCCTACGTTGGCGCAATAAATCATAGACTCGAGAATGGCACGGCGACGGCGGTAGAACGTGAGCAGTGGCTCTGCGAAAAAATTAGTGGCCACCCAAGCGATGGCTGCAGCGGCAGCAGACAAAGCTGATGTGGCGACCAGATGGACGAAAGGATCGTTTAAGAACGACTTGAGCATGCGGCCTTAAGCTAGGCGATTCGAGTAAGAGCGTCGCTCACCCCGGCAGGTTCAAGCCCAGCTCGCGCGCCTTGGCGGATGCCCGTTTGTGGTCGTCGGCGGCGTAGAGCTGGCCGAAGCGTTTTCCCGTGAGCTGGCGATAGATCAGCTCGGTCACGGCGCGGTTGAGCCACTCGCTCCGGCTCTCAGTGCCGCGCAGTTTTTCGACCATCGCTTCGGTGTCCTTGCCCATCCAGAAGGTAACGCGGCTTTCGCTTTCGGCGCGGCGCTTCTGATACGCGGTCTGCCGCTCGCTATCGGACTTCATCAGGGTTTCCTGCCGAATCTTCGTGAAACACCTTACGTGAGGTGTTTCACATAGCAAGATAAAAGTCAGCATGGGCACGCACGGCTTCGCGTGAAGCTACTTACGGTAAGATCGGACGAGGCAGGCTTACTGGAAGTCCCGCACATCCGCGAGGTGGCCGGCAATCGCGGCGGCGACCGCCATCGCAGGTGAGACCAGATGGGTGCGGCCGCCCCGGCCCTGACGGCCCTCGAAATTGCGGTTGGAGGTGGAAGCGCAGCGTTCGCCCGGCTCCAGCCGGTCGGCGTTCATGGCCAGGCACATGGAGCAGCCCGGCTCGCGCCATTCGAAGCCTGCTTCGACGAACACCTTGTCGAGGCCCTCGTCTTCGGCCTGCTTCTTCACCAGGCCCGAGCCCGGCACCACCATCGCACCGACATGGGCGGCGACCTTGCGGCCCTTGGCGATCATGGCGGCAGCCCGCAAATCCTCGATCCGCCCATTGGTGCAGGAGCCGATGAAGACGCGGTCGATCTTCACGTCGCTCAGCGCGGTTCCCGGCTTCAGATCCATGTATTGCAATGCCCGCTCGACGCCCGCGCGCTGGTTGGTGTCGGCGATCTTCGCCGGATCTGGGATGTGGCCGGTGATTGGCAGACCCTGCTCGGGCGAAGTGCCCCAGGTGACCATCGGCGCGATGTCGGCGGCGTTGAGCGTGACCTCTTCGTCGAATTTCGCATCCGCATCGGAATGCAACGTTTTCCAATAAGCGATGGCTTTGTCGAGTTGTTCGCCCTTGGGCGCACGCGGCTTGCCGTGCACATAAGCGAAGGTGGTTTCGTCCGGCGCGATCAGGCCTGCGCGCGCGCCGCCTTCGATGGTGAGATTGCACAGGGTCATGCGGCCCTCCATCGACAGGCTTTTCACCGCATCGCCCGCATATTCGATGACATAGCCGGTACCGCCCGCGGTTCCGATCTTGGCGATCACTGCCAGCGCCATGTCTTTCGCGGTCACGCCGAGCGGCAACTTGCCGTTCACGGTGACACGCATGTTCTTCGACTTGGGCATGAGCAGCGTCTGCGTCGCCATCACGTGCTCGACATCCGATGTGCCGATGCCAAAGGCAATCGAGCCGAACGCTCCATGGGTGGAGGTGTGGCTGTCGCCGCAGACGATGATGGTCCCCGGCAGGGTCCAGCCCTGCTCCGGGCCCACGATGTGCACGATGCCCTGGCGGATATCGTCCATGGACAGATATTCGACGCCGAATTCTTTCGCGTTGCGCTCTAGGGTAGCGATCTGCTCGCGCGATTCCGGGTCGGAAATACCGCCGGCGCGGTTCTTTGTCGGTACATTATGATCGGCGACGGCGAGAGTGAGATCCGGGCGGCGCAGCTTGCGGCCGGCCATGCGCAGGCCCTCGAAGGCCTGCGGGCTCGTCACCTCATGGACGAGGTGGCGATCGACATAGATGACGGCGGATTCCCCCGGCGCTTCATGCACCAGATGGGCATCCCAGATTTTGTCGTAGAGCGTTTTTCCGGCCATGTCCTGCACGCGATAACTGTCTGGCGGGGACTATAGCGCCCGCAAGATTGGAAGCGAAAGCAGGACTACGCGCGACAGAATCGAACCTAGTGGGGACTCGTCGCGTAAAGCACGATCATGATGATGATGATCGCGATGAACTGCGCCAGAACGCGCCAGCGCATCAGCCGGTTCGACCAGGACTTGGCCGTGTCGCCGCCGACCCACAGCGTGTAGAGCCCGGCCATCAGGATCAAAGCCACAACGACAATAGCGATAAAGACGACGACTTTTGCCATCAGACAGGTTTAGCAGGATTTTGCGGCGGGCGCGGCATCCAGCCCGCGGCCTTTTGTGCCAGCTCGCGGAATTTCGCCGATGACTGCGACAACCGTGCACGCCACTCCGGATCCGGCTGCTGACCCTCGACGGTCTTGAAGAAGACCTGCATCAGCGAGGCGATGGCGAGCGGCTCCAGCAGCGCCTTCTTGAGCGCGACGGCAAAGATGAGCGCAAGCACGAAAGCCCATAGACCGCCATTATGGCCGGGAAACATCCAGACCAGCGCACCGACGGGGCCGAGCAGGAACACGAAGATGAGGATCGTCGTGATCCACATGAAGATCGAAAGCCACACCGCATTCTTGAGGAAGTGCTTGTAGTTCTGCGCATAGAGGATGAGACCGTCCTCCGCCGTTTGCCATGGATTCGCCGTGCGCGTGCGGATGAGATAGGCGAGGATCACCTCGTCGACATAGGTGAGCGACATGCGCACCACCGCTTCGGCAAGGCGCAGAAGATTCTGAAGCGCCGGGATCGGCAAAAGCATCGCGAAAAAATTGATGGTGCGGAAGATGATGCGCAGCACCGCCTTCACGATCTGATCGACACCAAACAGGATCGATGATTCCGCGAAATGGGTTTTCACGAAATCGGCGCCGTAACCGATCTGGGTCTGACCTGCCGGCACCGGATGACCGTCCATGATCTCGACCAGCACGGCGATATGCGCGGCCTTCACCAGATAGAGAAGGTATTCTCGCGCAAGATAGAGCAGCGCGCTGGTAACGCCGAAGCCGATCAGTCCGCCCCAGAACGCGCCGCCCATCGGCGCATCGGGGCTCGACCACAGATGGCCAAGACCAAAGCCGATGAACGCTCCGATGCCGACGGCGAAAATGTAGGCGATGGCGATGCCGACATAGACGACGAGCCTGAGCACGATGAATGGCAGAGTCCGCAAGATCATGCCGACCGATTTGCCGAAGCTGAAATCCCACATGGCGAACACCCCCGAGGCGCGGGGCTATTTCCGCCTGTAATCGCTGCGAGGACAAGTACACCCCGCGGCTTTGTTTCAGGCGCCATCGCACCAGCCGCCACGGCGTCCCCCGGCATAGGCGCGGGCCAGATGTTTGGCGATCATTGCGTCTGCGACATCGCCGTTGGAATCGGCAACGCGCGCATCGACGCGCCCGCCATATTTGTCATTGCGGATATCGCTGAGGCGCACGCTTCGGCCTGCAATGCGTTGGGCGAGATAATTGCGCGCGGCTTGCGCGCGGCGATATTCGTCTTCGCAGCGCGCATGCAGTTCGGGCGCATCGATGCCGGCAACGCGCACGCGCACGGCGATGGTTTCTCCCAGCCATATCTGCGCATTGGCCTCGAAGGTGTCCCCGTCGATCACCCGCACCACATCGGCGCTCACCGGACCTTCGAAGCCCGCCGAGGCCACGCGTTCGGGCGCTGGCGACAAGTCGCTGACAGGGTTGAGCCACCCCGCCAAAACGATCAGGCCGCCAGCAGCGACACCCCCGAAAAGTTGCGGCGAAAGCATCTCCACGACTCCAGATTGCAACCATAGGTAGCAGAACTGGAACATACTAAGAACAATTTATCGGGTCAAGCTACCAGTTTCCGACGTTCGGCATGGACGCCCAAGGCTCGGCGGGCGGCAGCGACCCGCCTTCCTGCAACAGCTCAACCGAGATTCCATCCGGCGAGCGGACGAACGCCATGTGGCCGTCGCGCGGGGGACGGTTGATGGTAACACCGCCCTCCATCAGCCGTTTGCAGGTGTCGTATATGTTGTCCACCCGATAGGCGAGATGGCCGAAATTGCGTCCGCCTTTGTAATCTTCGGCATCCCAATTGTAGGTGAGCTCCACCATCGGTGCCTGATCCTTCTGCGCGCGCTCGAAATCGTCCGGCGCGCAAAGGAAGACAAGCGTGAAGCGGCCGCCCTGGTTCTCGATGCGACGAACTTCCTTCAGACCGAGCTTGGCGCAGTAGAAGTCGAGCGAGGCATCCAGATCCTTCACGCGGACCATGGTGTGAAGATAACGCATGACGAAAATTCCTTATGCGAGGCTGTCGATCTCGGCGCCCGAAAGACTGCCGGGAACGATGGTGACGGGAATGGGATAGTGCGCGGCGGTGGCAACCGTTGCGACCAGCGGGCCGGGGCCTTCCTTCGCGGTGGAGGTCGCCAGCACCAGGATGGAAATGTCGGAATCGCCCTTGAGCAGCTCCATCAGCGCTTCCATCGGCCGGCCTTCCGCAATGATGAGTTCGCTAATGATGCCGGAAAGCTCATTGACGGTTTTCGCCGCGTCATGGATCAGCGCTTCGGCTTCCTGATGCGCTTCGTCGCGCATGATCTCTTCGACGCCGCGCCATTGCTGCATCTCGGGAAGTTGCGCGACGCATAGCAGCGTGACGCGGCCACCGGTGGCCATCGCGCGACGCGTGGCGAAGCGGATGGCGACTTTGCATTCCGGCGTCTTGTCCACGACGACAAGGAATTTGCGCGGGGCGCGGGCGGGGCTGCTCATCGCCACAAGTTTTACATTTTCACGGCGCGAACGAAAGCAGGCTCAATGTGCCTCCAGAGCCCCAGATTGCGGACGGACGCCACGGTCAATCCGTTTCGGGCAGCTTCGCTTTCAGCTGGTAGATGAGATCGAGCGCTTGTTTCGGCGTGAGTGCATCCGGTGAAACTTTCCGCAACGCTTCTTCCACAACGCTGGGTTCATTTGGCGGCACCAATGCGGTGTTCGCGGCGAAGAGCGGCAGATCGTCGATGCGGGCCAGCGGCTTGTGGCCTTCGCGGCCCTCCTCCAGTGCGCGCAGCACATCTTCGGCGCGGCCAATGACGGCGGCGGGAAGGCCAGCCAGCTTGGCGACGTGGATGCCGTAGGAGCGATCCGCTGCGCCGGGCGCGACTTCATGCAGGAAGACGATGGTGTCCTTCCATTCCTTCACCGTCATCGTGACGCAAGCAAGCGAAGAGAGGCGTTCGGCCAGCGCCGTCATCTCGTGGTAGTGCGTGGCGAAGAGCGCACGGGATTTGTTCTTCTCATGCATGTGTTCGACGGCGGCCCACGCAATCGCAAGACCGTCGAATGTCGCGGTGCCGCGGCCGATCTCGTCGAGGATAACAAGGCTGTGCGGCGTGGCTTGATTCAAGATGGCCGCCGTTTCCACCATTTCCACCATGAAGGTGGAACGGCCGCGTGCCAGATCGTCCGCCGCGCCGACGCGGCTGAACAATTTGTCCACGATGCCGATATGCGCGGACTCAGCGGGCACGAAGGCGCCCATCTGCGCCATCACCGCGATCAGCGCGTTTTGGCGCAGGAACGTCGATTTGCCGGCCATGTTGGGACCGGTGACGAGCCAGATACGCTTGGTGTCCGGCGACAGATCGCAATCGTTCGGCACGAAGGGATTGGCGTGATCGGCGGCGAGCGCGGCTTCTACCACGGGATGACGGCCGCGATGGATTTTGAAATTCAGGCCGTCATCGACCAGCGGGCGCACATGGCGTGCCGCGACAGCAAGCTCGCCGAGTGCCGTTGCCACATCGACACGCGCGAGCGCATCGGCGACGCGGGCAAGCGCGACGCTCGCGTCCAGAATCGCTGCCAGCATCGCGTCGAATAATTCGCGCTCGATGGCGAGCGCCTGATCGGCGGCTTGGCTGATGCGCGTGGCGAGCGTGGCCAATTCGTCGGTGGTGAAGCGCACGGCGCTGCCGATGGTCTGACGATGGCGGAAGAGCGTGCGGTTCTCGCCTTCCTGCAGCTTGTCGCCATGCTGCGGCGTCACTTCGATGAAGTAACCCAGAATGCCGTTGTGCTTGATGCGCAGCGCGGAGACGCCACTGTCCTGCTTGTAGCGGGCTTCCAGCGTGGCGATGACGCGGCGTGATTCATCGCGCAGCGAGCGCACCTCGTCCAGCGGCGCGTGGCTACCGGCAACGATGAAGCCACCATCGCGCGCGAGGAAGGGCGGCTCGGCAACGAGGAAATGCTCGAGCTTGTCGCTGACGGCGCTTGCCGCCGCAATGCCTTCGATCATGTCCGTGCGCGCGGCTTCGATTTCGCCCAGCGCAGGCTTCATGGGATCGTTCAGCTTGCCCAGTTGATCGCGCAGCGCGCGCGCCGCTTTCAGGCCATCGCGAATGTTCGCCAGATCGCGCGGTCCGCCACGGCCCACCGACAATCGCGCCATTGCGCGCGCGATATCCGGCGCACGGCGCAGATCGTCGCGCAAATGACGGCGCAATTCGGAATCGGCAGCGAAGAAGGCCACCGCCTCGTGACGCGAGGCAATCTCCTGCACATTGGTCAGTGGCGAGGCGAGACGGTTGGTCAATTCACGCGCGCCGGCTGCCGTCACGGTGCGGTCCATCACGGCCAGCAATGAGCCGTTGCGCGTGCCGGTCAGTGTTTCAACGAGTTCCAGATTGCGGCGCGTTGCCTGATCGATCGCCATGAAGGCGCGTTCGGGCGTCTGCGCTATCGGCTTCAGCGCCGGGAGTTTTCCCTTTTGCGTCAGTTCCAGATAGCCGACCAGCGCACCGGCCGCAGACAACTCTGCGCGGCTGAACGATCCGAAACCGTCCAGCGCCATCACATGATAGAGCGCCTTCAAAGCACGCTCGCCATTGCCGGAATCGAATTTCACGGACGGCAGCGGCGACAGTGCGGGCCCGAAATTTTTCAACACCGGTCCCAGCGTTTCATCCGCCAGCAATCCGTCCGGCACCAGAAGCTCACGCGGCGCGATGCGCGCCAGTTCCGCGGCGACATCGGCATGCGCCACGGCGCCGACACGGAAATCGCCCGTGGACATATCGGCGGACGCGATTGCGAAATCCGAACCGGAACGGCCCAGGCTTGCCAGCACGTTGGCGGCACGCGCCTCCAGCAAGGAATCCTCGGTCAGCGTTCCGGGCGTGACGAGGCGGATGACCTCGCGCTTCACCACACTCTTGGAACCGCGTTTCTTGGCCTCCGCCGGGTCTTCCATCTGCTCGCAGACGGCGACGCGGAAGCCCTTGCGGATCAGCTTCTCCAGATAGGCTTCCGCCGCGTGAACCGGCACACCGCACATCGGAATGTCGTCGCCCGCATGCTTGCCGCGCTTGGTGAGTGCGATGTCGAGCGCTTCCGCCGCGCGTACCGCATCGTCGAAGAACATCTCGTAGAAATCGCCCATGCGATAGAACAGCAGATATTCCGCGTGCGCCGCCTTGGTCTCGAGATATTGCGCCATCATGGGCGTGGTCTCGGGGTCGGGCTGCGGGGTCACATGCTCGTTCATCGGGCCATTCTACAGTCCCGGACGGTGGCGCGGCGACAGCGTCCTTGAAACGCCATACAACACAGGCAGATATTCTGTGGATCACCGCACCGGACCCCGCATATGGACACGATTCAACGACCCACTTTCACCGACGAGGAGGCGCTGGCCTTCCACGCCATGGGCAAGCCGGGGAAGATCGAGATCACCCCCACCAAGCCCATGGCCACGCAGCGCGATCTGGCGCTGGCCTATTCGCCGGGCGTCGCGGTTCCGGTACGCGCCATCGCGGAGAATCCGGACCGCGCCTATGACTATACGGCCAAGGGCAATCTCGTTGCCATCATCTCCAACGGCACGGCCATTCTGGGCCTTGGCGATCTGGGCGCGCTGGCCTCCAAGCCGGTGATGGAAGGCAAGGCGGTGTTGTTCAAGCGCTTCGCCGATGTCGATGCGATTGATCTGGAAGTGGATACGAAGGATGTCGATGCCTTCGTGAATGCCGTGCGTTATCTCGGCCCCTCTTTCGGCGGCATCAATCTGGAAGACATCAAGGCGCCAGAATGCTTCGTGATCGAAGAGCGGCTGCGCGAGCTGATGGACATTCCCGTCTTCCATGACGATCAGCACGGCACTGCCATCATCTCGGCCGCCGGCATCATCAATGCCTGTCACCTCACGGGACGCGACATCAAGGACATCAAGGTTGTCGTGAACGGCGCGGGCGCGGCAGGCATCGCGTGCCTTGAACTGCTGAAGGCCATGGGGTTGCCGAACGCGAATGCGATCCTCTGCGACACCAAGGGCGTGATCTATCGCGGCCGGACCGCCGGTATGAACCAGTGGAAGAGCGCGCATGCCGTCGAGACCGATGCGCGCACGCTGGAAGATGCGGTGAAGGGGTCGGACGTGTTTCTCGGCCTCTCCGCCAAAGGTGCGATGACGCAGGACATGGTCAGCACCATGAAGAAGGCGCCGATCATTTTCGCCATGGCCAATCCCGATCCGGAGATCACGCCGGAAGATGTGAAAGCGGTGCGGCCCGACGCCATCGTGGCCACGGGGCGCAGCGACTATCCCAACCAGGTCAACAATGTGTTGGGCTTCCCCTACATCTTCCGCGGCGCGCTGGATGTGCGCGCGACCACGATCAACGAGGCCATGAAGATCGCCGCCGCCGAGGCGCTGGCAGCACTCGCGCGCGAAGACGTGCCCGACGAAGTGGCGATGGCCTATCGCGGCCAGCGCCCGACCTATGGGCCCGATTACATTATTCCCGTGCCGTTCGATCCGCGTTTGATCAGCCGTGTCTCCGCCGCCGTTGCCGAAGCGGCGATCAAGACCGGCGTTGCGCGGCGCGAAGTGAAGAACATCGACAGCTATCACGATCAGCTCAGCGCGCGGCTCGATCCCTCCGCGGTGCTGTTCCAGAACATCACCGCCTCGGTGCGGGCGCATCCCAAGCGCGTGGTGTTCGCGGAAGGCGAAGAGGATTGCGTTATTCGCGCGGCAGCGGCGTTCCAGAATTCCGGATTGGGCAAGGCATTGCTGGTGGGCCGCGAGCAGATCATCAAGGAAGGCATGCAGCGCGCCGGCATCGAAGCCGGAACGCTGGAGGTGCGTGTGCCGCATTCGGCGCAGGAAGCGTCGTCCTATATCAATTCGCTCTACGTGCGTTTGCAACGGCGGGGCGCGCTTTATCGCGAAGTCGTGCGCATGGTTACGAACGATCGCAACATCTATGGCGCCTGCATGCTGGCCGCCGGCGATGCAGACGCGATGGTGACGGGCGTCACGCGCGCCTATCAGGCCGCGCTCAACGATGTGCGCATGGTGCTGGATACGCCGCGCGGACAACTGCCCGTGGGCGTGAATCTTATCTTTTCCAAAGGGCGCGTGATCTTCGTGGCCGATACGTCGGTGCATGAAATGCCGACGAGCGAAGAATTGGCGGACATCGCGGTGCAGACAGCGCGCGTCGTCAAGAATTTCGGCTTCACGCCGCGCGTCGCCATGCTGGCGTCTTCCACCTTCGGCTTCCCGCGCAGCGAACGCAGCGAGCGCATTGTCGAGGCGGTGCATATCCTCGACCGCCGCGGCGTCGATTTCGAATATGACGGCGAAATCGCGGTGGATGTCGCACTCGATCCAAACAAGCTGGCGCTCTATCCCTTCGCGCGCCTCACCGACACGGCGAATGTCCTCATCATGCCCGCAATCCATTCCGCGTCGATCTCCACGCGGCTGCTCAGCGAAATGAGCGGCATCAGCGTGCTGGGACCGCTGCTGATCGGCCTGGAGAAGCCGGTGCAGATTGCGCCGCTCGGCGCCAAGATGAGCGAGATCTACAACGCCGCCGTGATCGCGGCATTGTGAAGAGAGCGCGGCTCGCCTTCTCTCTCCTTGCGGCCGTGCTGGCCCTGGTTTTGATCGCCGTTGCCGTGCGCGCACCGCTTGCAAGCTATCTGGCGGAAGCGTGGCTTGCGTCCAAGGGAGTGCCGTCCTCGATCCATGTGGACGACCTGAACTTCGGCCAGGTGAAGGCGCGTCTGACACTGGGCGCGGATCTGACGCCCGATTTCAGCGGACGCGTGAACCTTCTGCTGGCATGGGACGGTTTGACGCCGACTGTCACGATGGCCCGTTTCTCGGAGCCACGCCTGGTCGCGACATTCGACGGCAAGACCTTCTCCATCGGCGCGCTTGGCAAGCTGATCGATGCGCTGAAAAGCCCTACGCCTTCGCCGCCTTCGACCGTCTCGGCCACGGTGGAGCACGCGATTATCCACATTGCCGCGCCACAAGGCAGTTTCGACATTGTAGCCAATGCGCAAGTCAGACGGGGAAAGCTCGTCGCCTTCGATGCTTCGAGCCGCGGCGGCGATCTCGCCGTCGATGGCACGCGCATCACGGTGACCAAACTGGCGCTTTCCGGGCGCGGTGAAGGCGAAATTTTCGCTTTGCAGGGCGCTGTGAACGGCGCGGTCGCCCGCGCGGGATTCGCGGCGAAACAAATCGCCATCCGCTTCGCTTCGCCCACCATGCGGCTGGGCCAAGACAAGACCAGCTACGGCCTGTTCGGCCGGTTTCACGGCACGGCGCGAGTCGGCAGCGCCGCGATTCCCGCACGTCCCGGCGGCACCGCGCGGGTTGCGGCATTGGCCGCGGTATTTTCCGGCACGGTGCAAGGCGGGGCGCTCACGCTGCAAACATCGCTGGATGGCAAGGGGCGGGTCGATGCGGGCGCGGCGCGCGCATGGGTGCAGCGTATTCCTGTTTTCGGCGCGGACGAGTCGAATGTGCGCGCAGCGGTCGCGGCGCTGGCGCAAATGACGATCCACGCCGACGACCTGCGGATTTCCTATCGCGACGCCGCGACGCATTTATCCTTGCCACATCCTCTCGCCGTGACCGGATCGAATGGCGCAGTGTTGCGGCTGGACAAAGCCGAGGTGACGGCCGCCGCGCAGCAAACGCATGGGAGCGGCTCTTTATCGCTGCAAGGCGGCGGGCTGCCCAACATCGCGCTCGATCTTTCGTCTTTCCATCTCGCGCCGCAGGCTATGGACGCAAACTTCCGGCTCCATGCGAAGCTGAACGCGCTACCCTATCGCGGGCTGGAGATTTCCGGCGGCGGCGCGTTTCACGCGAGCGGCGCAGACTATCGCATACGCCTGAACGATTGCGCGCAGCTGCGCCTGACATCCTATCTTTCGCGCGGCAAGCCGATGCTGAGCAATCTCGGCGGCAAGATCTGCCCGGACAATGACAGCGCGTTTCGCGGCGATGCGAAGGGCTGGACATTCGCCGCGCGCTGGAATGCCGCCGCCGGAAAACTGATCGCCGCACAAAGTGTTTTCGCGCGCGGCAATGGGCGCATCGCACTTTCCGGAACCGCCGCCGGGTTGCGCAGCGGGCTGAAGCCGCTGCGCCGGCTCGCCGGCAACCTCGCCGTCGGAACCGGTCCGGCCGCCGCCTCGC
>SMFH01000037.1_pt1 | contig 16197 bp, 13 predicted proteins | sample 2456121 | NCBI WGS metagenome assembly SMFH01 (sample SAMN10132613, study PRJNA489261) | soil metagenome | isolation source: day120 antibiotic-silty clay loam soil | place: USA
AGATAGCCGTTGTGGCCATGGCTCGGTAGGCGCGCCCAGTCCTGAACGTAATGGCGCACACCCGCCGCACCTGTCGCGGTCCAGAACGCGCGGTATCCCGCCCCAAGGATGGGATGATCCGCACTCGCGACAGCGATGGCGCCGTTCCATAACGTCGTGCGCCCCGAGAACGTATCGTCGCGGCCCATCTCCGTGAGGATGAGATTGAAAGATGCGGCCGCCGTGGCAAGCACCGCCAGCCCGATGAAAAGCGCAATGGCGAGCTTGATGCCGCTGGAAAGTGTCTTGTTGCGCAAGATGGCGATGAGCAGCATGAAGGCCACGCCGCCGATCATCATCAGCCAGCTGGCGCGCGATTGCGACTGGATGCTCAGGAACACGAAGATCGCGATCGTGGCCCAGCGCATCCAGCGCTCCCAGACAAAGCGCGGCCGCACATAAATGGACACGGTGACGGCCACAGCGGCGATACGTCCCAGAATCGCCTTGTGCCCGTACACGCCTTTCCACGATCCGTGGTTGATCATCGAATGCTCGATGGCCAATTGCGGAAAAAGCGCGGTGTAGACGAGGCTCGCGACGCCGCCGATGAAGAGCGCGAGCAGCAGCCGCCGTAGAAACTCATCCGGCGACAGCCGCCGGGCGATGTAGATGCAGAATATGCCGGTCATCACCAATGCGACGGCGCGGCGAAACGTGGTGCCATGATCCACGCTCCAGACAATCGATATCACCGGCAGGGCGAATACTGCGATCAGCAGCGTATTGTCCTTAATCGTGTCGATTACCGGGCTCGGCTTGCGCGCCAGCAGGACAAGGGCGACCGCATAGACCGCGAGCGCGGACAGCATCGTCGTAGGATTGGAATCGCCAAGCGCTTCGTCGCTCGACGAGCCGATGAGCAGCAAAGGCTCCAGCGCCTGCGTCACCAGCAGCAGCGCGATCAGGATATAGAAGCTCTCCCACCGCCCCGGCGGCGATTGCTGAAAGGAAACCGCGGAGGTTGCTGTGCGCGGAACCATCTTCATGCCTCCAGCGCGTCCAGATATTGCGCCGCTGCGGTCGCGATGCTGAAGCTCTGTGCGCGCGCGACAGATGCCTGCGTGTTCGGCCGCAACGACAAGGTCTCTATCAAGGCTCTCCCAAGCGCTTCCGAATCTTCTGGAGCAACCAGACGGCCATAGCGTCCGCCTGCAAGAATTTCCTGAGGGCCGCTCGGGCAATCCGAAGCGACCACCGGCGCGCCGCACGCCATCGCTTCGACCAGCGCGTTCGGGAAACCCTCCCAACGCGATGGCAGCACAAACGCTCCGGCGCGCGCCATCAGGGCAAATGGATTGGCGACAAAGCCCGGCAAGTCGATGTCGTAGCCGAGCCCAAGTTCGTTTCCCGCTCTGGCCAGCGCATCGCGCTCCGCGCCCTCGCCAAGGATCACGAGGCGGCAATCGATTTCGGAACGCGCGACGGCGAACGCCTTGAGAAGAACGTCGAACCCTTTCTGCCGGTGCAGCCGCCCCGCAGCGAGGATGATCGGCGGACCTCCCGCCTGTTCGAACCATGGATGCGAGGGATCGGCCTGTGCCATCGAAAGGATAGCGGGATCGAACACCGGATTGTGGATGACGCGCAGCTGACGCTTGGGCAATCGCCCGAAACCGGCAAGATCGCGGGCGACGCCGTCGGACACCGCAACCACCGCATCCGCCGCCCGATAAGCGAGCGGCACGGAGCGATAAAGCGCGCGCTGCCAGAAACCTTGCGCTTCGCGCACCTTGCAGGAAATCTGGTTGCGCTCCGACAGCACCAGCCGCATGGGAACGCGCGAAAGACAGGCGGCGGCGGCCGTCGCGATATTCATATGTGTCAAGGCGGACAACACCGCACGCGGCCGGGCTTGCCGGAAATAGCTCGCGAGCGCGCCGATCGCCCTGGATACCCGCTCGCAACCCAGAACGTGCAGGCGAACATTGGATGGTACATCGTTCAGATATGCGCCCTCCCCTCTGACCAGCACCAGATCCACGTTACGGCCCGCAGCCGCCATGCCGCGCGCAAGCCGCAGCGACGCCCGTTCGGCGCCGCCGCCGCGCAGATCGTGAAGCACGATCGCGATCGGCCGCGCCGTGTCGGCGCACTCTTTGATGCGCTTGCCGGCAGGCCGGCGCGAACCTGCGAGCGTGAACCCGCTCGCTTCAGCGCCCAAGGGAACAGCTGCGACCGACATCAGAACCCCGTTCCGCGGCCCAACTCACGGCGCAAAGTCTTGAGGATGATCGCCACGTCGAGTGCAAGCGAGTTGCGGCGGCAATATTCCAGGTCAAGCCTGACACGCATCCGCGCATGAAGCGGATCGACCGTCGGGCCGCGATAACCCTGGACTTGCGCCAGCCCGGTGATGCCCGGCCGCACGGAAGCTCGTCGATATTGGTGCGACGCAGGATAGCGCCCAGCGGGGTTATGCGCGGATCGTCCTCGCGCGTCTGGTCGACACCGCTGCGATCGCACAGATGCGTCCACATCGTGCGGAATTTGTAGATCCGGAAAGGCCGGTTATCCCAGCCGTAGCGCGTCTGCGAAAACAGGATGGGCCCTTTGCTTTCGAGCCGGATCGCGAGCGCCACCAGCAGAAGCAGCGGCGACAACAGAATGAGCGCGGCGCCCGCCGCGGCCACATCGAATATCAGCTTCGGCGTGATGTGAAGCCGGGCGCGCGGCCTGTAGACCGCATAATGCGGCCCGTGGTGCGGCCAATATGTCGAAGAGGAAAGCCTGTTCATGTGTCACTCCCAAAGCAGCGCGCCCCCAACGCGCTGCCTAGCTGATGTAATACTGAGCGTAGGCGGCGCGCTGCCCGTATGAGCGCGCGGCGTAGCCGAACGAGTCCAAGAGTTTCATGTCGGCGCAGGTCAGTGCCATTCCGGCGATCGGAACGTCCAGCGTCCGGATCAGGCGCGCAGCCTCCTGCATCGCGCTGCGCGGTGTCTTGTTCCAGCGCGACAACAACAGAATGGAATCGGCATGACTCGCAACAACACGTGGTTCGGCCAGCGGCAGAAGCGGCGCGGTATCGACGAGGATGATGTCGAAGCGCGCGCGCAGAAGCTCGAACACCCGCCCAAGGTCGTTGTTGAAGAAGATGTCCTTGCCGGCCATATCACCGTTCACGATGGGCAGTATCATCGCGTTCGAAAGCGGATCGCGGTGCAGGCAGCTTTCGATCGGCGCGCCGCCTTGCATAAGCTCCACAAGCCCGTTGCGCACCGGTCCCTGGAGACGGGACGAAAGCACGCGCTGACGCATGTCGGCGTCGATGATGACGACACGCGCGCCGGATTCCGCGGCCTGGCGTCCCAGCGCCAGCGTCGTTGTCGTCTTGCCCTCATGGGGAAGCGCCGACATGACGGCGACCACTTTCGGCGGCGAACCCGTGCGCGAGAGGAAAAGCGATGTACGCAGGTTTCGGATCGCCTCGGCGAAATCCGACATCGGCCGCCGCACCACATAGGCGACAGGATCGGCCTTGACGACTTGAGGAACGATCGCAAGGATCGGCAGGCCGACGGCTTTCTCCGCTTCCTCGGGAGACCGCACGCCACGATCGAGGAATTCACGCACCAGGATCGCGCCCGCTGCCGCGAGACCGGCAAGAGCCAGCGCCGCCGCAAACGAAAGCATCCACGAAGGATAGGACGGATTAAGCGGAATTGTGGCCGACGACACCACATGTGCATCGGAGTTCTGCAAATCCTCCTGGGCGTCGGTCTGCTTCAGGCGGCTCAGGAACGATTCATAGACACTGCGCACCGCGTCGGCATCGCGTTGCAGTTCGCTGAGCTGCACACCGGCGGAGTTGTTGAGCGCGAGTGTTTTGCGATCGCGATCGATGCTTGCCGCCAGAGAGCTGGCACGCTGCTGCGCTGCCGCGGTCTCGGCTTTCTGCTGGTTGATGATGCGCGAGATTTCCGACGAAATTGCGCCGTTGACGGCGGCAAGCTGCGCCTGAATCTTGATCAGCGCCGGATGCTTGGGACCATAGCGTTTCGCATAATCGGCTTCCTGCTGCAGAAGCTGCGCTTGCTGCCCGCGCAATTCGCGCACGGTATCGGACACGGCGGCCTGTCCCACCGCTCCGCTGCCGCCGCCGCGATATTGCTGCATGGCGGCCGCCAGCTTGCCTTCCTGCTCCGCTTCCTCCCCGCGCGCGACCGCGAGCTGGGTGTTGAGCGCGGAAATCTCCTGCTCGGTGAGCGGAGCGCCCACCGCATTGAGAAGACCATGCTTGGTCTTGTAGGCGGCCACCGCCTCTTCGGCGTCACGCACCTGGCCTTTCAGATTCTGAACATGCTTGGCGATGAGCACATTGGCCTGCTTCGTGGCGTTCGCCTTCAGCTCTTTCTGCTGCGCGATGTAGGTTTGCGCGATCGCATTGGCGATGCGGACCGCTTTGCCTGCGTCTTCCGACCAGAAACTAATCGTGATCACATAGGTCAACCCTTGCCGGCTGACGGACAAGTTCTTCTCGAACGCCTGTGTCACGCTTTCTTCATGCCGCTCCGCGCTATCGATGCCGTTGACGGGCTTGACGCCGAGCCAGCCGAGCACGACCCGAAAGCCCGCTTTCACGGCGCCCATTCCTGCGCCAAAAATCGATTGCGGCCGAAGCGAAGCATTGAATTCCGGGTCCTGGTCGAGATGAAGGTCTTTCACCACCCGGCGGGCCAGCGCAGGCGATTGGAGAACCTGCACTTCGGAATCCACCACAAACGTGTCCGATGGCAAATTGGACAGCACGGCCTGAACATCGACGACCTGTTCGTGGCGCGTGTCGAGCATAATCGTGGCGGTGCTCTTGTAGAGCGGCGTGATGAAGAACGTCGCCAGCAGGACGACGGCAACAGCGGTCCCCGCCGCGATCAGCGCGAGCTTTCGATTGCGATGAATCGCCGCCAGAATATCGATGAGGAATATCTTGGCATTGTCCTCATTGCCGCCGGCATTGTGCAAAGCCGGATCGGCATAGTGGTCCGGCAGTTCGACGGCGCTCGGAACTAGGTTCATGGTTCGCTCTCTGCTTGGAGATCAGAAATATCGTTCGGCCACGCGAATCGTGTCGCCTGGCTGCACCGGCAAGGTGGATGTCAGGTCGTATTCCTTTTCCGACGCTTCGGATTTATGGCGGATGTAAACCGCACTCATGTCCGCGCGGTATGTGAAGCCTTCCGCCGTCGCGACGGCATCGAGAACCGTCAGATCGGGCGCATAGGAATAGCGGCCCGGTTTTGTGACGGCGCCCAGAATGAAATAGGGCCTCAACTCGATCGCCGAGATGGTGACGTTCGGGTTTTGCACATAGCCATGCTCGAGAGTCGTTGCGATGGCCTGACGCAATTGTGGAATCGTGTTGCCCGCCGCCTGCACATTTCCCGCAAGCGGCAGCGTGATCTGGCCGTCTGGGCCGACGGTGTAATCGCCGCTGAGATTGTCTTCGCCAAATACGGCGACATGAATCTTGTCGCCGCCGCTCAGGCGATAAGCCTGCGCGTCCGTGTTCGCCTGCCGCAACGCGTCCGGCGATCCGGCAATCGGTCCGCTGGCGCATCCCGCCATTGCCAAAGCAAGACACAGCAAAAGCGCCGCGCGAAACGGCGCAAGTAACGTCATCATGTCGATTCTCCGCGAACGTCAATTCCAACGCGGCAATGACGGATCAGCCAAAACTCGGCCCGCGATGTTTTTCACAGCAGCGTCCGAATTGCCCGTTGCTGTACTGCACAACGAAACGCTATCGAAATTCGTTCTCGCTGTGCTGTGATAAAGATGGGACAAACCCGCCGCGGATTGGCGGCGTTAGCCGCACAGTTGCAGATGAACGACCACTTCAAGACCGCGGCCTGTTCGATTGCGTGCATGAACTTTTCCGCCCAGCGCCTCGACGTTGCGTTTCACGATCCATAAACCCAGACCCTGATGACGGCGCGCACCGGAATGGGTTGGCGCGTTGTTGCGAAAGCTGGTGGCGCGCTCGAAAATCTTGAGCAGGAGTTCCGGACACACGCCGGGTCCGCGATCCATCACGCTGAACGATGCCAACCCTTTGTCCGTCGTGAGCCGCACTTCGATGACGCCCTCTTCCGCCGTGAAACTGGCGGCATTATCCATGAGATTGTCGATCACCGGCTCCACGAGTTCGTCATTCGCAAGCACCATGATGCCGTCATCGACAAGGACGATGAGATGCTTATGTTCCGTGGCCAGCGTTTCCCGATAGACTTTCAACCGCGCGTTCACGCGCGCCGACATGTCGATGCGCCGGCGAGCGGGATAAACGAGATTCGCGGATGCGTTCTCCAGATCTCTCTGGGCGGACACCATCGCGTCCAGGCGCTCCACCGAGCGCTCTATCAGTTGCAGGCTGCGGACTGCGGAGGTGTCCGATGATGAGATGGCGCGTTTGAGCGGCTCCACGGACTGCGCGATCACCGCAAGCGGCGTCTTCAGGGCGTGGCTGTTTTCCTCGGCCGTTTCCTTGATGCGCTTCTGCGAAAGGACCAGCGCGTCGACGAGAGAGTCGAAATCGTCCGTGACTCGCGCCAGTTCCGGTATAGTGTTGAGCTGGCGGAACGAGGTGGGGCCGCTCTCACGCAGCCGAATGCGGCGCGCCGCAGCGCGGAACCGCGACACATTCCGCCACATGTGAAAGAACAACCAGATGAGAAGGACGACACTAAGCAGATAGATGCTCGCAGCAACGCGCATCGCCGGTGTTTTCCAGAAGGAAACGCCGATCGGCGCCTGCGCCAGATCCGCCGCATTCTCGAACGTGATCACGACCCAGCAATTTCCGCCGATATGCACGGGCGTCATCGCCATCAGCACTTCGCGCGTGCCGGCCGGATTGCGGAATGGAAGCCCGAGATTTGTCGTGCCGTCGCAGGTCGGCGCCAGGCGCCGGAAAATGCCCGAACGCGCGAGTTGCGCGCGCTCCTCGTTGAGATAACGCTGCGGCAGCGGCGGCATGGACGCGACGTAGATGAAATTGTCGGGTTTCGCATTGGCCAGGCGCATCAGAATCTTGATGCGCGTGTGTCCGTCCGATGCGCGCGCCATGGCGTTCTGCAACGCCCCGGCCGGTTCGCTGCTGAAGCGCTCGAAATGGGGGGCCAGCAGGGCGGCGGTGACGCGGTTGGTCTGGCTCACCGCATTGATGAGAAGCTGCTCCTGCTCGTGCTCCGCATGGCTGAACTGCTGGTAGAGGATCAGCGGAACGGAAAGAAGAATGAAGGCAAGGACGAGAAGCTTGACGGAAAAGGAATGAACCAGTCCCGATAGCGCCCGTCTATTGCTCGCTTCCATCCAGCCACCTGTATCCGAATCCCGGATAGTTCTTGATGCTGGAAAAATGCGGGTCCACGTCGCGGAATTTCTGGCGGATGCGCTTGATGAAAGCGCGCACATTCGTGCGGAAGCCGCCTTCACCGTCACCGGCCATGAAGCCTTCTCCGTGCACGATGTCGTAAATCTCGCGATAGCTCACGTCGCGCTGCGCGTTCTCGATGAGATAGGCGACGATATTGAATTCCGTCAGCGTGAGATCGATGTTGGTGCGATTCCAGAGGACGCGGCGCGAATCGTAGCGCAGGATCAGATGGTCGCGTTCGAGAACGCCCTGCTCCGCCCGTGAGGAATCATTGGCCGGGTTCCGCTTCTCGCCGCCGAGGATCAACTCGATCCGGCGCAACAAGATGGCGAAGCTACGCGATTTCTCCACGAAATCGACTGCGCCGCCCAGGAGCCCGGCTTCTTCATATATTTGGTCGGTCAGCATGGTGAGAAAGATGATCGGAATATCGATCTTCTCGGCGCGCAGCCGCTGCATCACTTCTATGCCGGTGATGTCCGGCATCTTCCAATCGAGAAGAAGAAGATCCGCGTTTCGATTTTCCGAAAGGAAATTGACCGCTTCGGTTCCGCCCGCGAAGGCGTTCGCGATATAGCCGGCATTGGACAGATTCGTACTCACCGATTCCAGGAACAGGGCGTCGTCATCGACGACCAGGACATGGCCATAGGTGGCGCGATCGCTAGTTTGCTGCATTGTTCCTCGCCATTAAGATACGACGTATACAGGTATCGGAGTTGCTGAGACGCCCACCGCTTCCGTCGTTGCTGCCATATTTGAGAACATGGAAAGCGTTCGTTTTTATGTCGGGATAAAAGAAAATGTGGAACGAACAGCCCGACGACCCATATACCCACTCGCGCGACAAGGCATCGCTCTCTACGCGCACCGGCGTGCCCAAGCGCTTTTCCACCGCATCCGGATCGAGCCCGAGCAGACTCTCCGGCTCGATCGCGGGTGGTTGATCCCGTCTCAACGCCAACTTTGACTGCATCTCCGGTGCGTCTACGGTGCGCTGATTCCTTGGCTTGGCGGTTGGAACAAGGCGTTTCGCGGCCGCACGACTTGCAACGGATGCGAGTGGCAGAGGCGGCGGCGCAACCGCGGGTGCGCGGGCGTGTGTTCCCATATCCGTGCACGCGCCAAGCGTGGCGAGCGCACAGAACAGCAACGCAGTCGCGATGGGTGTGAAAATCCCGGCCATTGGCAACGCGCAGGGGGTTCGCATTTTCATATGCGGCTCTCCACATAACCAACGGTGTTCGTCCCTGGAGGCGGTCGCTTCACAATCTATGTGTGCGTCCCGATTTTATCCGCGAGATGTTACAGCTTCAGCCGAACTCTAAGGCCGCCTACCCCGCCCAATGCAGAAAGCAGCCAATCAGTTCCAAGGCTTAATGAACTTTTGTACCGAATCCGGCGATGCTGCAGTGCATTTGAAGCAGGATTACAAAAGCGTTCAACCGCATTCTGTGACAAAATTGAGATCAAGAAACTGCCGCTTTTTTTGGCAACACGAACATCGAATAGCGAAAGCACCGATTGGTCTGCAGTGCAAGTGTGCGAGCACACTCTGCTATGCAGGTGTCGTGGCGATAAGATGATAGCCACTGCAGCGTCGGACCGCTTGGCCTTCGTCGCCATGACTTCCGAAAGTTCCGGCCACGCAACTTTCGGATGCAGATCGGGGCCCTGACGACGCTGCGGCAGCGCTTCGGCTGGTTCCACGGCATGGCAGCCCTTCGCGCATCCTCCCCGGGTGGCGTCGATCCACATCTTCTTCAATTTAAGGATTGATTGAATAACGACAATGACCAATATTTTATCTACCAAGTAAAGCCTAAGTCGATTCACATCACCTCCCGCCATCTTGCCATGTTCACGAATATCTCTGAAAGTCGTCGCTACGAGAATACTGCGGAGTTACGCGGCAGCGCGGCGCTATTCGATGCGGCGCACGCGGTGGCGACTGGAGAACTGTCGCATTTCCGGCGCGCGATACCGCGCCTGAAGACTTACTCGAAGGACCAGGCTGCATTCACCTGCGCAGGCATGGCCGTGATGCTGACTTATATGCACACACCGTTCACCGCCGGCACGCTTCGGTCTGTTCTCGTGGGCGCACATGTTTGCAGCGATGGACGTGCGGGTGCGATGATCGCCGGCATGCGCCGCAGCGGCGATCTGTATCCCTCCCCCAATTCGAAGGCGAAAGGACGCGCCGTCGAACTAGCCGTCGGCAAGGATCTGGAGCAATATCTGTGTGCGCGCATGCGCGTCGAAATCGAGGCGATGGCGCAGATGTCTCCCATCGCGCGCGCGAGTCTTCCGCTTCTGGATTCCGATCCTCAGATCATCAGCCGTGCGATCGTTCACGTCGGATCCCAACTCTTTGCGGCGCTGGAGCATTTCGGCGCGAACAGCAACGTGATCAATTTCTTCGCACAGCGGGACTTCGGCATCCTGCTGTTGGCGGAGATCAGGCTCGGCTCCCGGACTTCGCCGCAGGGCGAGCCGTTTGCCTTTTCTCTATCGCACGCCGCAAAACGGCTGGGCATTTCGCGCAGCCATGTCCGCAAGCTGGTGTCTGACGCGCAGGATGCGGGCTTTGTGGAATGGCGGCCCACCGAGCGGCTGATGCGGCTGCACAAGCACTTCATCAATGCGCTTCTCGATCACCACGCCATCCGTTTTGAGCTCCTTGCCGAAGCGCTGGCGCAGGATGCGCGGCTGGCCAACGAACGGCTGACGGCCTGACGATTCTGTTCGCGCCGCCCTGCCGCCGGAAATAACATTCATTCATGTTATAATGAATGTTGACGGCCCCTCCGCCCCGGCGGCATTGTACTGGGCAAATCGGCGCCCACGCAGGCGCCGAAGCGAGGGGGATCCGTTGCCTAGAAAGACAGCCGCGCGGGCAAAAACGCGGGTTTGCCGTCCGTTTCGGCCGCTGCAATCCCGGCTGGGCAGCTGACGGATGGCGGATAGCTCGCTCCCATCGTCGACACTCTCCGGCGAGGCCGGCGGTTTGACAGCCGCTCCGGGCGCTCGCGCCTGGGTCGTGCTCGGCATGTTGTGCTTCGTCTACGTGCTGAACTTTCTCGACCGCTCCTTGCTGTCGATCCTCGCCAAGCCCATCGAGGACTCGCTGCATATCACCGATGGCCAGCTTGGTCTGATCAGCGGGCTTTTCTTCGCACTCTTCTATTGTCTTATTTCCATTCCCATCGGCTGGCTCGCCGACAAAACGAACCGTGTCTGGGTGTTGACGGCCGCGTGCGCGATCTGGAGCGGCGCGACCATGGCCTGTGGCCTTGCCGCGAATTACGGACAGCTCGCCGCCGCACGCATGGCCGTGGGTTTCGGCGAGGCCGGCGGCGTGCCGCCTTCCTACGCGATCGTCTCCGATTACTTCCCATCGGGCCGCCGCGGGACGGCGCTCAGCATCTATAACCTCGGTCCGCCAATCGGCGCTGCGCTGGGAACGGCATTCGGCGCATCCATCGCCGCAACCTATAGCTGGCGCGACGCCTTCATTGTCTTGGGTTCGGTCGGCCTGCTCGCGGCGCTGCTTCTGCGGATCATTGTTCGCGAACCCGTTCGCGGCGGCCTCGATCGTCCCGCCGAACAAACGGCCAAGGAATCCGCGCCCGGCTTCTGGCAGACGATCGTCACGTTCTTCTCCAAACGCTCGCTCGTGCTCGCCGCATTGGGAAGCGGCGTCACGCAAATCGTCACTTATGGCGCGGGCGGCTTCACGACGCTCTTCCTCATGCGCGAGAAGGGCATGACGCTCGAGGAAGTCGCGATCTGGTCCGCGCTCGTCACCGGCATCGGCATGAGTGCGGGAATTTTCGTCTCCGGACGAGTACTCGACCGCTTCACCCGCCGCTGGAAACAGGCCTATGCGCTGGTGCCGGCGGCATCGCTCGCCTTGGCGATCCCGTTCTTCGTCGGATTCATCTGGGCGCCGACATGGCAGCTTGCGCTGGTTTTCCTGATCGGCCCATTCTTCCTGAACTTCTTCTATCTCTCGTCATCGGTCACGCTCGTTCAGGAGGAGGTGCGGCCCGACCAGCGTGTCATGTCCGGCGCATTGCTGCTGCTGGTGATGAACCTGATGGGTATGGGCATCGGCCCGACCTTTGTCGGCGCGGCGAGCGATTACTTTCACGCAAGCCATCCCCACAATTCCCTGCAGCTCGCCTTCTGGCTGCTCGTGCCATTCTACCTGGTCGCAATCGCGATCTTCTTGTGGTTGGCGCGCGTGCTCAAAAGTGAAAACCACGCAAGCGGAGACCAACTCGGATGATCGCGCGCCGTCTTATCCTCTGCCTCACAACCGCCCTCGCCGTCGCCGCCGCCTCCGCATCGCAGGCTGAACAAGCGGCCACGGTGAATGCGCCCGCGGGTCAACTGCAAGGCGCGGCCGAAGGCACAGTGCAGGTCTTCAAAGCCATCCCCTATGCGTTGCCACCGGTTGGACCGCTTCGCTGGAAGGCGCCCGTGCCGATGCCGCGCTGGTCCGGCGTCAAAAGCGCCACCGAATACGGCCCCGAATGCGTTCAGCCCAAGGGCACGCTTTCGAACATCTATTCGGCGCCCCCGCTTCCCATGAGCGAGGATTGCCTGACGCTGAACATCTGGGCGCCGGCCCACGCGCGCAAAGCGCCGGTGTTTTTCTGGATCTATGGCGGCGCTCTGTGGGGCGGCGCCAATCGGGACCCGCTCTATGACGGCGCGCAAATGGCCAAGCGCGGCATCGTCGTGGTGACGATCAACTATCGTTTGGGCGTGCTCGGCTGGTTGGCCCATCCCGAACTCAGCGCGGAATCGCCGCTCAATATCTCCGGCAATTACGGCCTGCTGGACCAGATCGCGGCGCTGCACTGGGTCAAAAACAACATCGGCGCCTTTGGTGGCGATGCATCGAATGTGACGATTGCCGGCGAGTCCGCCGGCGGTCTCAGCGTGATGTATCTGATGGCGTCGCCCGACGCGCGGGGGCTGTTTGCCAAAGCCATTGCGCAGAGCGCCTACATGATTTCCACGCCCGCGCTGAAAAAAAGCGAGCATGGCATGGCTTCCGCCGAAGATGGCGGTGTCAAGCTTGCGGCCGCGCTGCACGCACCCGATATCGCAGCTCTGCGTGCGATGGACCCCGAAGCACTCACCGCCGCAGCGGCGAAAGCAGGCTTTGGGCCGTTCGGCGCCGTCGATGGCCACATCCTGCCGGCGCAGCTCGTTGACGTTTTCGACAAGGGCGAACAAGCGCCTGTGCCGATCCTCGCCGGATTCAACGCCGGCGAAATCCGTTCGCTCCGGATTCTCGCACCGCCACCGCCCGCAAACGCCGCGGAATACGAGAAAATCATACACGCGCGTTATGGCGACCTCGCGGACGACTTCCTCAAGCTCTACCCGTCGAGCAACATGCCGGAGAGCATCCTCGCCTCGACGCGCGACGCGCTGTACGGCTGGACCGCCGAGCGGATGGCCCGCAACCAGGAGGCCATCGGCAAGAGCGCCTACCTCTACCTGTGGGACCACGGCTATCCCGCCACCGACGAAGCGGGATTGCACGCCTTCCATGCGAGCGAGCTGCCGTTCGTGTTCGGCACGATGGATCGCACGCCGCCGCTCTGGCCGAAGATTCCGGCAACACAGGAAGAAGCAAAGCTATCCGACGCGATGCTCGACTATTGGAGCAGCTTCGCCCGTACCGGCCACCCGCAGGCACAGGATGCACCCGCGTGGCAGCCCTTCGGAACGGCGCAGGCTTATATGGATTTCACGGATGCGCCGCATCCGGCCGATCATCTTCTGCCCGGTATGTATGCGTTGCATGAAGAAGCGGTTTGCCGCCGCAAGGCCGGTGGCGATCAACCCTGGAATTGGAATGTGGGCATCGTCTCGCCGCCGCTTCCCGACCGGAAGAGCTGCCGCTGATCCGCTGACTATTTCTGCAGCGCCGCGAAACCCGCAGCCATGAAATCGGCCATGCGGGCTTTCACGGCCTTGAGGTCGTCCGACTTGCAGAGCCCGCCCGAAAGCCGGTCGAGACGACCGCTGCGCGACAGCGAATGCATGAAGCTGCCAGTCACAAAGTGGTAGCCCCAGAAGATGTCTTCTTCGGGAACGTTCGGCAGCGCTTTCTTCAGCAAGCCGATCAGGCGCAATACCACCGGATCGAAATGTTCGTCGAACATGGCGCCGCCTTCCGGCGTGTTCGACAGCTGCGAACCAAAGGCGCCGTAATTTTTCCAGCCTTCACCGCCGCTCATATAGAGATCGAAGTCGGTGTCCAGAAAGACGTGCAGCGCGCCGGCGACCGTCGGCTTGCCCTTGGCTTCTTTTTCATACTGGTCGAGCGCTTTCATGCGGCGCTCGCTGGTCACGGGCGCGCGCCGCACAAAGACTGCTTTGAACAGCGCGAACTTGTCCTCGAAATAATAATGCATCAGCGATGTATGGACGCCCACCTTCAAGGCGACGTCCCGCAGCGTTACGCCGTAAAGTCCATGCTTGGAGAAAAGAAGCTCCGCGGCATCGAGGATGTGTTCCAGCGTCTCGGCGCGCTGCTCGGCCTTGGTCCGGGGCGCCTTTTTAGAGGCCTTTTTCTTCGAGGGATTCGGCTTGGCTCGAGTCATCAATTTGACCTTTATAGCGTGCGCTGAAGAACACCTGCCAGCCGATGGCTGGATCGCTCCACCCCTCCGTCCGCCTAGGCCCTTGCGTACTCCGCGCGAAGACGATTCTTGTCAATTTTGCCCGTGGCCGCCAGAGGCATATGTGTCACGTGGATCACCTGGTCCGGTATCCACCAGTCCGCGACGTTGCCGCGCAGCGCGCTCAACAGGGTATCGTCATCGAGCGTATGACTCTGCTGGGGCTCCACGACGAGGATTGGGCGCTCGCCCCATTTGGCATCCGCCCGGCCGATGACGGCAACCTGCCCCACACCGGGGATCTGCCCGACGATGCTTTCGATCTCCGCCGGATTGATCCATTCGCCGCCCGATTTGATGAGGTCTTTCGCGCGGCCTGTGATGGTGAGGTTGCCCTCGTCGTCGATGGTGGCGAGGTCACCGGTGTCGAAATAGCCTTCGCTGTCGAGCGCATCCTTCTCCGCCTTGAAGTAGCGGTCGACGACGCTGGCGCCCTTCACCTTCAGATGCCCGTTCACATTTCTCTGTTGCGGAAGTGTTTTTCCGTCGGCATCGGTGAGCTTCAGATCGAGCCCAACCGTGAGTCGACCCGCGCCGATCGCCCGTTCCTTCCCGTGCGCGGCAGCGGCCGTGCCGAGCGGCGAAAGCTCGGTCATGCCCCAACTGGTCTGCACCCGTACCTGAAGGCGTTCCTCCATCCGCTGGATAAGCGCGTCGGTGCAAGGAGCGCCGCCGATCAGCACACGTTCCAGCGTCGGGACATCGCCGCCTGTCGCGTCCAGATGGTCCATCAGGTTCTGCCACACGGTCTGTATGCCGGCGGCGGCACCGCAACGAGAATCGAGTCGGCGGACGTCAGCGCGATGGCATCGGCCTGCAACGCGCGCAGCGTGTGAAGGTAATTGGAGCGATGGGTGTAGAGCACTCCCTTCGGCGCGCCCGTCGTTCCCGATGTGTAGCAAAGTCCCGCGGGCGCCTCTTCATCGAAGCCACCCCATCCGGTGTCTTCGCCAAGTCCAACAAGCAAATTCTCGAATTCGAATGTGCGGCGGTTGGAGATGGGTCGCGGTTCGGGCTGCGCGCCGTCCAGGAGCACCACGGCTTCGATGCTCGGACAATGGGACACCAGTTCAAACGCCAGATCGGAAAGGCCGCCGCCCACGGCCAGCACGCGGTCTTCCGCCTCGTTCATCATCGCCGCAAGATGGGCGATCGTCAGGCGCGGATTGAGCGTGTGACAGACGAAGCCCGCGCCCATCGCACCGTAATACATTTCAAGATGGTGCTGCGTGTTCCACGCCAGCGTGGCGACGCGATCGCCGAAGCCAAGCCCCAATTTCCCCAGCGCGCCCGAGAGCCGGTTGCTGCGCGCGCGCAGAGTGGCATATCCGACGCGGCCGGCACCGCCTGTCACGATCTCGCGGTCTCCCCACCATTTGGCGGCGTGATCGAGAAATTTGTCTACCGTGAGGGCGTAAGATTGCATGAGCCGGTGATGCGAACATGAAAGAAAGCTCGGTCGCCGGCCTGTTTCGGGAGCCGGCGACCGAGAGGGAGCACAGTCAGAACGTCTTGGTCAGGCGTATTCCATATTGACGCGGCGGGCCGGCATAGAGACCGCCGGAATTGTTGGACGCGACATACTGCTTGTTGAGCAGGTTGTCGCCATAGAGCGACACAAGCCAGGTTCCGGTACCCCACTCGAGCTGCGCACCGAGCAGATTGCGCACACCGAGATGGTAGCCCACAGCGGCGTTGTCGAATATGGACGCCCATTGCGACGACACATGAGCAAAGTTCACGCGCGGGGTCAGCGTATTTCCCTCACCGAGATCGAACACATATTGCGCGCTCAAATTGTAGGTAAAGCTGGGCGCGTAGGTGATCGGGTTGCCCTTCACATTGATGCAGTAAGGCTGGGCGCCACCCGTCGGGCCCGTCGTCGGATTACATGTCCCCGGGAAAAGAGCCGCGAGCCGGTTGTATGCCGGATCGATCCCCCAGAAATTGCCGATCTTGGTCTTAAGCAGGCCGACGCTGCCTGTGAAGGAAAACGCGCCAAACGACGCCTGTGTTTCGGCTTCGACACCGTAGTTTTTGGTCGTTTCAGGAAGATTGACTTCATAAGTC
>SMFH01000061.1_pt1 | contig 16037 bp, 12 predicted proteins | sample 2456121 | NCBI WGS metagenome assembly SMFH01 (sample SAMN10132613, study PRJNA489261) | soil metagenome | isolation source: day120 antibiotic-silty clay loam soil | place: USA
GTTGGGATCGAACCAACGACCCTCTGATTAAAAGTCAGATGCTCTACCACTGAGCTACGGGCTCGCCAGACGGGGCGGACCATTAGTGGACCCTGCCCCCTTGGTCAATGCGCGGGAAGGCCTATTCCACCCGCATTTTGATGATCTTGTCCGGCTCGCCGGAAATCGTGCCGTTGTTGTGCTCGCCGCCTTTTTTGATGGCGTCCACATGCTCCATGCCTTCCACGACCTCACCCCACACCGAATATTGCTTATCGAGCCACGGCGCGTCTGCGAAGCAGATGAAGAACTGGCTGTTGGCGCTGTTCGGATTGCTGGTGCGGGCCATGGAGATCGTGCCGCGCTTGTGCTTCTCGTTGGAGAATTCGGCCTTGAGATCGGGAAGATCAGAGCCGCCCGAGCCGGTCCCCGTCGGATCGCCGGTCTGCGCCATGAAGTTCGGGATCACGCGATGGAAGACGATGCCATCATAAAATCCCTGACCGGCAAGTTCCTTGATGCGCTCCACATGATTGGGCGCGAGATCGGGACGCAGCTTGATCTTCACCGGACCGGACTTGAGTTCCATCACCAACGTATCAGCCATTACTTTTTCTTTCGTTTCTCGTTGCAACGTTTCACCAACAGATCGGCGACATGCGGCGTGAGGAACGGCGTCACGTTGCCGCCCAGCATCGCCACCTCTTTCACGAGTTTGGAGGCGATCGACAGATAGCGGGGATCGGCCATCAGGAAGACCGTTTCAATATCGGGGGCGAGCCGCTGGTTCATGCCGACGATCTGGAATTCGTATTCGAAATCCGTCATCGCGCGCAGCCCGCGTACCACGATTCCTGCGCCCACTTCGCGCGCGAAATCCACCTGCAGCAATTCGCCGAACTGCTTCACTTCGATGGTGCCGCCGTCCTTGGTGAGATCCGCAGCCTCGTGCTGCCACATCTCGACGCGCTCCTCATAGGAGAACAGCGGGTTTTTGCCGGTTCCGATGCCGACGCCGATAACAAGATGATCAACCAGTTTCAGCGCCCGCTTGACGATGTCGAGGTGACCGAGCGTCGGTGGGTCGAATGTGCCGGGATAAAGCCCGATGCGATTCTTGCTCATGGCTTTCCCCGCCTGGCCTAATCGGCCGCTTCTTCGGAAACTTCCTCGATACGCTCGACGGACACAACCCGTTCGCCTTCGTCCACGCGGAACACAGTGACGCCCTGCGCCGAACGGCCCTGGATGGAGATGCCGCTGACGGCCACGCGGATGATCTGGCCCTGGTCGGAAATCAGCATCAGATCGTCGGATTCCTCGACCGGGAAGGCGGCGATGATGGCGCTGTTCTTCTTGCCCATGCCCATCGCCACGATGCCCGAGCCGCCGCGGCCGGTGACGCGATATTCGTAAGACGACGTGCGCTTGCCGAAGCCGCTTTCCGACATGGCAAGGACGAACTGCTCGCGCGCGCCGAGCGCCGCATAGCGCTCCTGCGTCAGCGTGGCCTCTTCCGTGCTGTCATCGGCGTCATCCGCCTCTTCGACTTGCGGCTCTTCTTCGCCCGTTGCGGCACGACGCGCCGCATTCGATTGCTTGAGATAGGCGCGCGCTTCGGCGGTGGAGGCGTCCGAGTGATGCAGCAAGGTCAGGCTGACAACCTCGTCTCCCTTGCTCAATTTCACGCCGCGCACGCCGGTGGAGTCGCGCCCCTTGAAGACGCGCACATCCGTGACTGGGAAGCGAATGCACTTGCCGGCGCGGGTGGTAAGCAGAACGTCGTCCTGCTCTGTGCAGATCTGCACGTCCACGATGCCGTCGCCCGGCTCCAGCTTCATGGCGATCTTGCCGCTCTTATTGATGTTCACGAAGTCGGAAAGCTCATTGCGCCGCACATCGCCGGACTTGGTGGCGAACACGACATTGAGCTTCTCCCACGCGCTCTCATCTTCGGGCAGCGGAAGAATGGTGGTGATGCGTTCGCCCTCGCCAAGAGGCAGCAAATTCACCATCGCCTTGCCCTTGCCCTGGATGCGGGCCTCGGGAAGACGCCAGACCTTGAGCTTGTAGGCCATGCCGGTGGAAGAGAAGAACACCATTGGTGCATGGGTGTTGGCGACGAAGATGTTGGTGACAAAATCTTCCTCGCGCGTAGACATGCCCGCGCGGCCTTTGCCGCCGCGGCCCTGCACGCGGTATTCGGCAATGGGCGTGCGCTTGATGTAGCCGGCGTGGGTGACAGTGATCGCCACATCTTCGCGCTCGATCAGCGCCTCGTCTTCGATCTCCACATCCGCATCGACCAGCTCGGTTTTGCGTGGCGTGGCGAATTCGTCTTTGATCGCCTTCAGCTCGTCCTTCACGATGGTCAGAACGCGCGGGCGTGAGCGCAGGATATCGAGATAATCCTTGATCGCTTCGCTCAGCTTGGCGACTTCGTCCGCGATTTCGTCGCGGCCGAGCGCTGTCAACCGTGCGAGACGGATTTCGAGGATCGCCTTCGCCTGTTCTTCCGACAGTTTGATCGTGCCGTCTTCCAGCATGATGTGACGCGGATCGGCAATCAGCAGCACCAGCGGCGCCGTGTCCTTCGCGGGCCAGGCGCGCGCCATCAACTGCTCTCTCGCGGTCGCGGAGTCGGGCGCATTGCGAATGAGATGGATGATGTCGTCGATGTTGGCGACGGCGATGGCGAGACCCACCAAAATATGCCCGCGGTCGCGCGCCTTGGTAAGCTCGAAGCGCGAGCGGCGCATCACCACTTCCTCGCGGAAGTTGGTGAAGGCGCCGATCAACTCCTTCAAATTCATGATCATGGGGCGGCCGGCATTCAGGGCCACCATGTTCACGCCGAAGGTCGTCTGCAGTTCGGAGAAGCGGTAGAGCTGGTTCAGCACCACCTCCGCCGACGCGTCGCGCTTGATCTCGATGACCACGCGCATGCCATGGCGGTCGCTCTCGTCGCGAATGTCGCCCACGCCTTCGATACGCTTGTCGCGCACCAGCTCGGCAATCTTCTCCTGCAAACGCGCCTTGTTCACCTGGAAAGGAAGCTCGGTGACGATGATGGCTTCACGATCCTTGCGTATCTCCTCGATGGCGCAGCGCGCGCGCATAAGGATCGAGCCGCGTCCGCGCGCCAGTGCGCCGCGCGCTGCGGATCGTCGATGTAAGCCAGACAGGCATCGATCACTTCGCCCAGATTGTGCGGCGGAATATTCGTCGCCATGCCGACGGCGATGCCGCCGGCGCCGTTGACGAGAAGGTTCGGGAAACGGGCAGGAAGAACGACAGGCTCGCGTTCGGAGCCATCGTAATTGTCCTGGAACTGCACCGTGTCCTTGTCGATGTCTTCGGACAGCATGTGCGCGATCTTGGACCGGCGCGATTCCGTGTAACGCATCGCCGCCGGCGGATCGCCGTCGACAGAGCCGAAATTGCCCTGCCCGTCGATGAGCGGCGCGCGCATGGAGAAATCCTGCGCCATGCGCACCAGGGCGTCATAGATCGATTGGTCGCCATGCGGATGATACTTACCCATCACGTCGCCGACGATCAGCGCGCATTTGCGATAGGGCTTGTTCCAGTCGCGATTGTTCTCATGCATCGAAAACAGGATGCGCCGATGCACGGGCTTGAGGCCGTCGCGTGCATCCGGAAGGGCGCGCGAGACGATCACGCTCATCGCGTAATCGAGATAGGAACGCTTTAGCTCGTCCTCGATGGCGATGGGCAAATGCGGGGAGCCGCCCGGAGGGGGATTGGCGGCTGGGGTGTCGCTCAAAATATGTTCCTTTTCAATGCCTTACGGCATAGCCGGAATGGGCTAGAATCCAGCTGGATTTGTAGCATTTCGATGACCGATTCCGCTACCGATTATTGCGCCGCGGCACGACTTTGGACGGCCGCCAAACGCCCCATCACAAAGGCCATATCGTAGGCCAGCATGAGGCGCGTTTTGGCGTCTTCATCGCCTTTGAAACCGTAGGTGATCCCTAGCAGCGCGCCGGTCCTGGCGTCGACTACAGGGCCGCCGGAAAATCCCGGCCCCGCATCCGAGATAAAGCCGAACGCTGCCGGCCATAAGCGTTGGATGACGCCGCGCGAGACGCGCAGCTTGCCATTCGCATCTTGGCCATAGGCGATCACGTTCCGGCCCGTCGCCACCGGCGCCGTCGGCAGAACCGCCGATCGCGCCGTGCGGAAATATAGAAGATCGTATCCATCGACCTTACCGATCACGGCCTTCGGGTCGATCAGGTTCGCATTGTGCGCATTGGTGACGGCGATGCCGGGCGCGATGACGACAGAGGCGCCGTCATGCGTGCCCAGCATCCAGTCACGGCTGTGCAGCGGCATGTAGGACTGGGCGATCTGCGGAAAATCGAAGCCGTCGGCGGGCGTGCCAAACGATCCGGTTCCGCAACCGCTCAACCCGAGCGCCAGGGCGAGAGCCGCCAGACAAGGCAGACGCATATTCAGGCCGGGCTCAAAATGGGATTTCGTCGTCCAATTCGCTGCGGTCAAAATTGCCGGGCGAGGAATCGCTGGATGCCGCGCTGCTGCGCGTCATGGCGCTGCCGCCCTCGCCGCGCGTATCGAGCATGGTGAGCTCGCCGCGGAAATTCTGCAGGACGATTTCGGTCGAATATTTGTCCTGACCGTCCTTGTCCGTCCATTTGCGCGTCTGCAGCGAGCCCTCGATATAAACCTTCGAGCCTTTGCGCAGATATTTCTCCGCGACCTCGGCGAGGTTCTTGTTGAAGATCACGACGCGATGCCACTCGGTCTTTTCCTTGCGCTCGCCGGACGCTTTGTCCCGCCAGCTTTCCGAGGTGGCGATCGACAGGTTCACCACGGGATCGCCGCTCTGAAGGCGGCGCGTTTCCGGGTCCTTGCCCAGATTGCCGACCAAAATCACCTTGTTGACGCTACCCGCCATTGTTCTTGCCTTTCCGTGCCTGTCGAAGCGCGGACCCTATCGCCAGAGTCCTGCTCGCAGCCATCGCCCATATTATGTCGTTCACTTTATGTTCCTATGGTTTTTGAGTCAATCCCCAGCAAAAGCATCCCCTAACCTCAGAAGGCTTGCGAAAGCAGCGGCGTCAGCTTCAGCGCGCCAAAGACGCTGAGGTGATGCTCATCGCGATAGAGCGGACGATCACCCGAAGACAGCGCGCATTTCTCACCGGTGCAGAGCATCTCATGGGGATAGAGGATTTTCGCGCCATATTTGTCGCCCATGCGTTTGAGCGATGTGAAAACGAATTTCTGATGCGCGAGGAATGTGGGAAGGCTGCGCGTCAAGGCCCGGTTGTCGCCGTCCATGCGCATATGCGCCATCATCCGGGGAACGGAATATCCCGCTTCGGGGACAGGCGCGATGATGACGACATGTTTTCCCGCTTCGGTGAGCGCGCGCACCGTGCGTTCGAGCCCGCGATAAAAGACAGCCTCGGTGGAGGCGAGATCGGTACCTTCGCCTTCCTCATCATGGGGAAACACGCGCCAATCGCCCTCGCCGCGTGCCGTGCCATAAGCGTTTTTGGCCCAACGGGCATCGAGAATTACATCGTGGATCGCGGGCCGTTCTGCGATTTTCATGACGGCATCGTTGAACGGTTTGCATTTGGGCGCATCCGGCCGGACGACGCCCAGCAAGGGCGCGCAACTATCGGTTCCTGCGAAGAGGCCCGCTTTTCCATTCTGCTTCGCAGCTTGCTGCACCGCCGGCAAAAGTGCGTCGGCATGGGAGTCGCCCCACAACAGGAAAGACGGCTCATCAGCCTCCACGCTGCCGATCCGGCACAGCCGCCCATGGCGCACGTCATGCGCGGTGAGGCCGAAGCAAATGTCCATGCGCGGTTCGTGATCGCGTTCCTCGGCCAGAATTTTCCGGATCTCGGGCTGCAGGCGTTGCGGCACACCTTGTGCCGAGGCGACGGCGGCGCCGCAAAGGGCCGTCACGCTCATCGCCGCGGCAGCACCGCCGAAGAGCGCGCGCCAGCCCAGCGCGCGATGACGCCGGACAGGCCTTTCGATGTAACGCCAGGAAAAAACGGCAAATGCGAAAGACAGCACAATGCTGGCATAAATCTCCCAGGGGTGCAGCGCGCGATTGAGCGCGATCTGGGTGAAGACCAGAACCGGCCAATGCCAGAGATAGAGCGAGTAGGAGATCAGACCGACGAAGACGACAGGCTTCAGAGCCAGCCCGCGCGAAACGAAATTGGTTTGCTGTCCCGCATAGATCACCAGCGCGGAGCCGAGACAGGGGGCCACAGCTGCCGTGCCCGGGAACGGCATCCAGCGATCGTATGTCCACAACGCCCATGCGATCAGCGCCGCACCCAACGCGGCCAGAGTCTCGCTGGCCCATCTCGTCGGCGCGGGCAGTGGCGCTATGGCGACAAGCGCGCCCAGCATGAGTTCCCACATCCGCGATGGCAGAAGATAAAACGCGGTTGCCGTGGAATGATCGACTTCCCAAACGCTGTAGCCGAAAGACAGCACCAACAGGACTCCGACTAAGGCAAGAATCCTGTGCCGCGAACCGGTGCCGACAAGAAGCAGAATCGCGGGGAAGAGAAGATAGAACTGCTCTTCGACCGCGATCGACCAAAGATGCAGCAGCGGCTTGAAAGCGGCGGAGGTGTCGAAATATCCGACCTCGCGCCAGAATTCGAAATTGGCGGAAAAGAACGCGGTCGCCACCAGGCTCTTCGCATAGCCCTCGAAATCCACCGGGAAGAGAAGAAACCACGCCGCAACGCTCGCAACGGCAAGCATCGCAAACAGCGCCGGAAAAATTCGCCGGATGCGGCGCTCATAGAAGTGACGGAGCGTGAAACGGCCATCCACCATCTCGCGATGGATAATGCCGGTGATCAGGAACCCGGAGATGACGAAGAATATATCGACGCCGACAAAGCCGCCGGGAACCTGCCAGAAGCCGTAATGATAGAGGACCACGGCCAACACAGCGACCGCGCGCAATCCGTCCACGTCCGGGCGGTAGGGAAGTGCCGAATGGCCCGATGTGCGGGGGTCTTCAAATTTCGTCATTCAACACCATCTAAAGCGGTACGGTTCCCGCTCCAAATCTCAACGCGCAGAACGGCCATTCGCCTCCGGCGAGATCGCCGCATCGCGATAGACATTTGCTGCGGTTCTGCGTATGAGTGTTCGGTTTTTGTTCCTCTCTGGATTCGGGCGCGTCAGGACATGGCAGGAGCCATGGCGGCGTGCCTTGCAGGGCGGGTCAAGAACTGGACAAGCTTGTCGTTTGCTCTTTCCGGCCGAGGCCCATGCTGAAGAACATCACCATTCGCGGCGCCCGCGAACACAATCTGAAAAACGTCGATGTGGAAATTCCGCGCGACACGCTGACCGTGATGACCGGACTGTCCGGCTCCGGCAAATCCTCATTGGCGTTCGACACGATCTATGCCGAGGGCCAGCGCCGCTATGTGGAATCGCTGTCGGCTTATGCACGCCAGTTCCTGGAACTGATGCAGAAGCCGGATGTGGATCACATCGAGGGCCTATCGCCTGCCATCTCCATCGAGCAGAAGACGACCTCGAAGAACCCGCGTTCGACTGTGGGCACTGTCACCGAGATCTATGACTATCTGCGCCTGCTCTTCGCGCGCGTGGGCGTTCCCTATTCACCAGCGACCGGGTTGCCTATCGAAAGCCAGACCGTCAGCCAGATGGCGGATCGCATCCTCGCGCTGGACGAAGGCACGCGGCTTTATTTGCTTGCGCCCATCGTGCGCGGCCGCAAGGGCGAATACCGCAAGGAGTTCGCGGAACTTCTGAAAAAGGGTTTTCAGCGCGTCAAAGTTGACGGCAAATATTACGAGATCGCGAACATCCCCGCGCTCGACAAGAAGCTGAAGCACGACATCGAAGTGGTGGTGGACCGCATCGCGGTGAAGAAGGATATCGGCAATCGCCTGCCCGATTCCATCGAGACAGCGCTGAACCTTGCCGACGGACTGGTGATCGCGGAATTCGCGGACCAGAAAGAGAAAGACGGCTCGGCGAAGCAGATGATCATGTCATCGAAATTCGCCTGCCCGGTTTCCGGCTTCACCATTCCGGAGATCGAGCCGCGGCTGTTCTCGTTCAACAATCCGCATGGCGCCTGCCCGGCTTGTGACGGCCTCGGCACGCAGCTTTATTTCGATCCAGCGCTGATCGTGCCGGACGATTCCGTTTCGCTGCGCAAAGGCGCGATAGCGCCGTGGTCGAAATCCTCCTCGCCTTATTATCTGCAAACGCTGGAAGCGCTTGGGCGGCACTATAAATTCTCACTCAACGATGCGTGGGAAGACCTGCCGAAGAAGGCGCGTGAGATCATCCTGCATGGCTCCGGCGAGGACGAGATCAAATTCATCTATGACGATGGGCTTCGCAGATACGAGACCAAGAAGGCCTTCGAAGGCGTCATTCCAAACATGGAGCGGCGCTACAAGGAGACCGACTCCGCGTGGATCCGCGAAGAGATGGAGCGGTTCCAGGACACCTCGCCTTGCGATGTCTGTCATGGCTACCGCTTGAAACCGGAGGCGCTCGCCGTGAAGATCGGCGGGCTGCACATCGGCCAGGTGTGTGAACAATCGATCAAGCTGGTCGATACATGGTTCCGCGACATCGACAAAAAGCTGACCAAGCAGCAGAACGAGATTGCCGCGCGCATCCTCAAGGAAATCCGCGCGCGCCTGAAATTCCTGAACAATGTCGGTCTCGATTATCTGACCATGGCGCGCGGCAGTGGAACGCTGTCGGGTGGCGAGAGCCAGCGCATTCGGCTGGCGTCGCAGATCGGCTCAGGGCTGACGGGCGTTTTGTATGTGCTCGATGAACCAAGCATCGGCCTGCATCAGCGCGACAATGCCAAGCTTCTGGAGTCGCTCAAAGGCTTGCGCGACATGGGCAACACCGTGGTCGTGGTGGAGCATGATGAAGAAGCAATCCGCGCCGCCGATCATGTGATCGACATGGGTCCGGGTGCGGGCATCCATGGCGGACACATCATCGCCGAAGGCACGCCCGAAGACATCATGAAGAATCCCAAAAGTCTGACGGGCAAATATCTCGTCGGCATCGAGCAGATTCCCGTGCCGGCCAAGCGCCGCAAGGCTGCGAACAATCGCTGGCTGAAGGTCGTTGGCGCGAAGGGCAACAATCTGAAGAACGTGACGATGGAGATTCCCCTCGGCACCCTCACTTGCGTCACCGGCGTGTCGGGCGGCGGCAAATCCACGCTGACCATCGAGACGCTCTACAAGGCGGCCGCGCGCAGGCTTTCGCAGGCACGCGAGCATCCGGCGCCGCACGACAAGATCGAGGGCCTCGAATTCCTCGACAAAGTGATCGACATCGACCAGTCGCCGATCGGACGCACGCCGCGCTCGAACCCGGCGACCTATACCGGCGCATTCACGCCGATCCGCGACTGGTTTACCGAACTGCCGGAATCCAAGGCGCGCGGTTATCAGCCGGGCCGTTTCTCCTTCAACGTGAAGGGCGGGCGCTGCGAAGCGTGCCAGGGCGACGGTGTCATCAAGATCGAGATGCACTTCCTGCCGGATGTTTATGTTCAATGCGATGTCTGCAAGGGCAAGCGCTACAACCGCGAAACGCTTGAAGTGAAATTCCGCGATCGCTCCATCGCCGATGTGCTCGATATGACCATTGAAGCGGCGGCGGACCTGTTCAAGGCAGTACCGTCCATCGCAGAGAAGATGGAGACGTTAAAGCGGGTTGGCCTGGGTTACATTTCCGTTGGCCAGCAGGCGACAACGCTGTCGGGCGGTGAGGCACAGCGCGTGAAGCTGTCGAAAGAACTGTCACGCCGCGCGACGGGCCGCACACTTTATATCTTGGACGAGCCGACAACGGGCCTGCATTTCCACGACGTGAAGAAGCTTCTCGAGGTGCTGCACGAGCTGGTGGACAACGGAAACACCGTGGTCGTGATCGAGCACAATCTGGAAGTTGTGAAGACGGCAGACTGGGTTGTCGATCTCGGCCCCGAAGGTGGCGACGGCGGCGGCGAAATCGTCGCTTCCGGCACGCCGGAAGACGTGGCGAAGGTTGCGCGGTCCTATACCGGCCAGTATCTCAAGCCGCTTCTGAAGGCTCGCGCGCCGGAGAAGGCTGCGTCTTCACGAATGAAGGCAGCGGAGTAGCCTCCGGCACGCCCGAAGGGTCGGGCTCCGCCGGTGCCGCGTGATTCATCGGGTCGAGCGCGGGGATTTCATCCTTGTGCGCCGCGAGCGGTTCTTCCTGGGGCACGATAGTGGCGACGACCGCAGCCTCGGCCGGTGCCGATTCGGCAACAATCGGCACCGTCTCAGGCGCGGGTTCAGCAACAGGCGCTTCCGCAACAGGCTCGATAACCGGCGCCGTTTCCGTGGACTGCCCAATGGCCGCCGTCTCGACAGGCGTCGGCGCGGGTTCTTCTACCACCGCTTCTTCCGGGGCCTTCGCAGCCGGCTTGGATTCTTCGTCCGGCCGGAATTCCGGCTCGACGCGACGCAACTCGGCAACCGCAAGATGGGGCGACGCCGTCGCCATCGCGAAAGCAGGCTCCGCCATGGAAACATATTCGCGCGCCGGCGCGACATCATGCTCTGCCTGACCGTAAGCGTTCGCGGAAGCGCCCGCGAAAATCGCGTTCAGAAGAAGCAATGCACCAGCCCAGATCGCGGCAATGGTCCCTGCGTGACCCTGAACCATCTGGAACAGCGCTGTCTTGTCGTGCGGCGGCGAGAGCAACGCACCGACCGCGTCGCCGAACTGCGAACCGAGCAATGCCCAGTCGACCAGCAGCGACAGCACGATGATCGGAACGAAAAGCACCAAACCGATCGTCAGAAGCCGCCAGAAATTCCCGCTGCTCAGGCTCCAGGATTGCAGCAGCCGCGCAGGCGGCTCTGCGACGGCGATAGAGGCCAAGAAAAATCCAAAGCGGGTCGCCAGAAACAATCCCGTCGCGATGGCGATAAAAATCAGAATTCCCGTCATCACGGGCGCCAGAGAAATTCCCTGCCAAACACCGTCATGACCGATCATCGGCAGTGAAACCGCGATGCCGACGCCGCCCGCGAAAATAATCGCGGATACCATGCCGATCACGATCACATACAGAAGCAGCAGGTTGGCGAAGAGTGCCCATTCGCGGCGCGCGATGACGAAATAGGCGGTGCGCCATTCATCGCCGGGCTCCAGCGCCTCACGCGTCATCGGCAGGGCCATCACGGCGTTTGCGAACGCCGTCACGACGACAAGGCAGAACAGATAGAACAGCGCGAAATTGTTGAAACTTCCGGCATCGGGGCGTGGCCACACCAGCATCGCATCGCTCAGACGCATCAGGAAATACGCGGACACCAGACCGTAAAACACGGCGGCCAGCCAACTGACACCCAGAAGCGGCAGAATGCGGCGGCCCGCAAATCCCCAAGCGCGCACAATCGTGTCGCCGACCGGTAAGCTACGCATCGAAATTCCCCTTCAGACGGGCCGACTATAGCGGCCTCGCCCCACCGTGCCAGACGCTTTACCCAAGCTGGTTGACGGTGCCGTGACGGCCCCGTTTCCAGCCGTGACAGTCTGTCAGTGCGCCGTTAAGGTCAAAAGAAAAGCTGGGGTGAGGAATGGCAATCTCCGAATATGGAAAATATGACGCCCTTGGACTGGCGGCCCTTGTCGCCAAGAAAAAGGTAAAGCCCATCGAGCTTCTCGACGAAGCGATAGCCCGCGCCGAAAAGCTCAACCCAAAGCTGAACGCCATTGTTTACAAGGATTACGAGAACGCTCGCGCCCGCACGAAAGGAAAACTGCGCGGTCCTTTTGCCGGCGTGCCGTTTCTATTGAAGGATATCTTCGCGCTGACCACGACGATGCCCACGCGGCAGGCGTCGAAGTTCATGCCGGCGTTCCCGTGGATGCACAATTCGGTGCTGGTGGACCGCTTTCTCGCGGCCGGCCTGGTCCCCTTCGGCAAGACCAATGTGCCGGAGTTCGGACTGGTCGCGACGACGGAGTCACAGCTCTACGGACCCGCGCACAATCCGTGGAATCTCGATCATTCGACGGGCGGATCATCCGGCGGATCGGCAGCGGCGGTCGCGGGCGGCATTATTCCCATGGCGCATGCGAATGATGGCGGCGGTTCTATCCGCATTCCGGCGTCGGCTTGCGGACTGGTTGGCCTGAAGCCGACACGCGGGCGCATGACCAACGCGCCGGACTTCGGCGAAGTGATCGACGGGTTGGCGACAGACCTCGTCGTCTCCAAAACCGTGCGCGACACGGCGGCGGCGCTCGATGCGACGGCGGGGCCAATCCAAGGCGATCCCTATTGGGCGCCGCCGCAACCAAAATCCTATCTGGAAGCGATGAAGCGCAAGCCGAAGAAACTGCGCATCGCCTTTGCCACCAAGAAACTCGATGGCACGGATTTCCACCCCGACTGCATAGCGGCGGTGAAGAACGCCGCCAAAATCTGCCGCGATCTCGGACACGAGGTCGAAGAAGGCGCGCCGGCGCTGGATCAAGAGGTGTTGATCCCAGCCTTCATGGCGCTGTGGAGCGGCGGTTTGGCGAACGGCATCGATACTATTGCCATGCTCACCGGCCAGAAGCCGACGGAAAAGGATTTTGAAGGCACCACATGGGGCCTCTATGAACAAGGAAAGCGGGTGAGCGCCAGCGAATATATCGGCGCCAAAGCGCAAATACAGATGGCGGGTCGCACTGCCGCGCGCTTCCACGAAACAATCTTTCCGAGCGCGATGTGGCGAAATCCTTTGGCGCGCAGACGGACTATGTGCCGTTCACCGCGATGCAGAACGCGACGGGTCAACCGGCGATCAACCTGCCGCTCACCTGGAACAAGGAAGGGCTTCCGATCGGCGTTCAGTTCGTTGGCCGCTTCGGCGATGACGAAGGCTTACTGCGGCTCGCCGCATCCATTGAGAGGGCCGCGCCCTGGGCGCATCGTTACGACAGCATCAAGGTCTGACACATGGCATTCGCGGAATACGACAAGCATGACGCGCTGGGCCTTGGCGCGCTGGTAAAGCAGAAGAAGGTTTCCGCGAGCGAGCTGGTGGACGAAGCCATCGCCCGCGCGGAGCGGATCAATCCCAAGATCAATGCCATCATCTTCAAGGCCTTCGATGCGGCACGCGAGGCTGCGAAGAAGAACGCGAGTGACGGGCCGTTCAGCGGCGTGCCGATGCTGCTGAAGGATATGCGCGCCGGCGCCGTGGGCATGCCGACACGAAACGGCTCGCGAATGATGCCGCCCATTCCGGCCAATCATGATGCCACGCTGGTGACACGATACCGCGCGGCGGGCCTTATCCCACTCGGCAAAACCAATGTGCCGGAGTTTGGCATTCTGCCGGTTTCGGAATCCAAGCTTTATGGGCCCGCGCGCAACCCTTGGAATCTGGACCATACGCCCGGCGGATCGTCCGGTGGCTCCGCCGCGGCTGTGGCCGCGGGTATCGTGCCACTGGCGCACGCCACCGACGGAGGCGGATCGATCCGGATTCCGGCATCATGCTGCGGCCTTGTCGGCCTGAAAGTTTCGCGCGGGCGCATCACGCAAGGACCGGACAATGCGGATTCCACCGCGGGCCTTAGCGTCGACAATTGCGTGACGCGCAGCGTGCGCGATTGTGCGGCGATGCTGGACCTCTCATCGACGCTGGATTTCAGCGATCCTTATTTCGCGCCGCCCCAACAAGGTTCTTATCTCGAAAGCATCAAGGCCGCGCCCAGGAAACTGAAGATCGCCGTGTCGTTGACCAATTACCGCGGCGCGCCGTTTCATCCCGATGTGGCAGAGGCCGTGCAGAAAGCGGTGAAGCTGTGCGAGCAGCTTGGCCACACCGTCGAGGAAGCCAAACCTGTCGTGAACAGTGACGAGATGACGACAGCGTTCATGGTGCTATGGGCGACGGCGTCGGCGTTCGGCATCGAGACGCTCACGCAGCTCACGGGGCAGAAACCTTCGCTCGACAATCTGGAAGGTCTCACGCTGGGACTTTATGAGCGCGGCAAGTCGATCCCGGCGACCAAGCAGATCTGGGCGCAGCAGACCATGTTCCGTGTCGCTCGCGTGATGGGAAAATTCCACGAGCAATACGATCTGTGGCTCACGCCGACTTTGGCGCAACCGCCGCTGAAGATCGGCACCATCGATATCGACGAGCAGAATGTCGAAAAGGCGTTCGCGCCGATCATCGACTATGTGCCGTTCACCGCGACGCAGAATGCGACCGGTCAACCGGCGATCAATTTGCCACTGCACTGGAACAGCCAGAACCTGCCCATCGGCATACAGTTCGTGGCGCGCAATGGCGGCGAGATGACCCTTCTGCAACTGGCGGCGCAAATCGAACAGGCGCAGCCCTGGTTCGACAAGCGCCCGCAAATCTGAGGACAGAACGATGGCATTCGCGGAATATGACAAGCATGACGGCGTTGGCCTGGCACACCTCGTTCGCAAGAAGCAGGTTTCACCGCGCGAGCTTCTGGATGAAGCGATTGCCCGCGTGGAGCGGCACAATCCGAAGGTGAACGCTGTCGTCTACAAGGCCTATGACGAGGCGAAGAAGGTTGCGGACGGAAAATTGCCGGACGGGCCGTTTAAGGGCGTGCCGTTCCTGATCAAGGATATCGGCATGGCGGTTGCCGGTTGGCCGATGACGAATGGCTCGCACTATCTGCGCAACAATGTCAGCGAGAGCGATGCGGAACTGACGAAGCGGTATCGCGCCGCGGGCGTGGTGATTTTCGGCAAGACCAACACGCCGGAGTTCGGCATTCCCGGCACGACGGAAGGCCGCCACCTCGGCATCTGCCGCAATCCGTGGAATCCCAATCACTCGTCCGGCGGATCGTCCGGCGGTGCGGCCGCTTCGGTGTCCAGCGGCATGGTGCCCATGGCACATGGCTCGGACGGGCTCGGCTCGATCCGCATTCCCTCGGCGCAATGCGGGCTTGTCGGCATGAAGCCGACCCAGTTCCGCAATCCGGGTGGTCCGGATGATCGCGGCCGCGCGCATGGACTGATCTGCGATCATGTTCTGACGCGCAGCGTGCGCGACAGCGCGGCGATGCTGGATGCGACCGGCTATCCCGAAGACGATGCGCCCTACGCGCCGGTGCCGAAGGCGCGGCCTTATCTGGACGAGATCCAGACGCCGCCGGGCAAGCTGCGCATCGCCTTCTCCACCGAAGTGCCGCGCGGCATCAACCCGACGCCGGATGTGCAGAAGGTGTTCGACGACACCGTGAAGCTGCTAGGCGATCTCGGCCATACCATGATCGAGATGCCGAAGATGCCGATCGACTGGCGCCGCCTCTATCGTGCGCAGGGCATGGTGTCCGGCGGCATGATGGCGGCGAACATGGAAGAGCTGATCGCTAAGCTCGGCGAACCGACGCCGGAAGATTTGGAGACGCTGGCGCTGGTGAGCTGGAAGAGCGCCAAGAAACTTACCGGCGCGCAGGTCGCCACCGGATTGCAGGACATGCGGCTGATCTCCCGCCAGATCATCGCGCTGTGGCGCGACTTCGATGTGATGCTGTCGCCGGTCACCCTGGCGCCACCGCCGGAGATCGGTCACCTCGATCCGGTGAATGTCGATCCCAAGGAATTCAATCGCCGCCAGTCTTTCGTGTTCGGCTACACGCCGCCGTTCAACATCACCGGACAGCCTTCGATGTCGCTGCCCATGGGCCAATCCGGCACCGGACTTCCCATCGGCATGATGTTCACCGGGCGCTATTCGGACGAAGCGACGCTTTATCGTCTCGCCGCGCAGATCGAAGAAGCGCGTCCGTGGCAGCCTTGGGCCGATCACAAGCCGCAAGTCTGGGGCTGATCACTCCGCGGCTTGCGCCGCCGGTTTGAGCCACGCCTGAAGATCGGCAATCGCGCGGTGGGACATCGCTTTCTTGCGATCCTTGCCGCGCACGCCTTTCAGTTCCGGGAACAAACCGAAGTTCACATTCATCGGCTG
>SMFH01000176.1_pt1 | contig 15854 bp, 19 predicted proteins | sample 2456121 | NCBI WGS metagenome assembly SMFH01 (sample SAMN10132613, study PRJNA489261) | soil metagenome | isolation source: day120 antibiotic-silty clay loam soil | place: USA
ACGATGATCGAATACGAGGGTGGGCTATGGATGGCGGTGAAGACGCAGAAGGTGAAGCCCGGCAAGGGCGGCGCCTATAACCAGGTCGAGCTCAAGAACGTCACCGTCGGCACCAAGCTGAACCAGCGCTTCCGCTCGGACGAGAGCGTCGAGGAAATCTATCTCGAAAAGAAGGACTTCCAGTTCCTGTTCGCCAATGGCGACATGCTCACCTTCATGGACATGGAGTCCTATGAGCAGATCGAACTCTCCATCGAGTTCGTCGGCGAAGACCAGGCGCGTTTTCTTCAAGATGGAATGAAAACACTTGTGCAGATGTATGACGGCCGCGCCATCGGCATCGCGCTGCCGCAGAACGTGGTCCTCGAAGTGACCGAAGCCGATGCGGTGATGCGCGGTGGCACGGCGGCGCCGTCTTACAAAGGCGCGACACTTTCCAACGGCATGAAGATCCAGGTTCCGCCCTTCATCGAGGCGGGCGAGCGTATTGTCGTGGGCACGGAAGAAGGCACTTATCTGCGCCGCGCGGACAAAGACTAATGCCCTATCTCTCCCCCGCCCTGAACGTCATGACCACCGCGGCGCGCAAGGCGGCGCGCAAGCTCATCCGCGATTTCGGCGAGGTGGAGAATCTGCAGATTTCGGTGAAGGGCCCCGGCGATTTCGTCACCGTCGCCGATCAGCGCACCGAAAGCATTTTGATCGGCGAGTTGCAGCGCGCGCGTTCGGGCTACCCCATTCTGTCGGAGGAAGTCGGCCTCATCGACGGGCCGGACAAATCGCACCGCTTCATCATCGATCCGCTCGACGGCACGACGAATTTCCTGCACGGCATTCCGCATTTCGCGATCTCTATCGCGCTGGAACGCGACGGACAGCTTGTCAGCGGCGTGATCTACAATCCGATCACCGACGACATGTTCACCGCCGAGAAAGGCCATGGCGCCTATCTCAACGACACGCGCCTGCGCGTCGCCGGGCGCAAGGACATGCGCACCGCGCTCTGCGCCACCGGCATTCCGTGGATGGGCAAGGACGGCCATGAGCGCTTCCAGGCCGAGCTTGGCGCGGTGATGAAGACGACCTCCGGGGTGCGCCGCTTCGGCTCCGCTGCGCTCGATCTCGCCTGGCTCGCCGCCGGACGCTACGACATGTATTGGGAGCGCGACCTGAAGGCATGGGACATCGCCGCGGGTGTCCTGATGGTGCGCGAGGCGGGCGGTGTGGTGAGCGACCTGAACAACCAGCAGAAGATGCTCGAAACCGGCAATGTCATCGCCTCCAACGAGGCCATGCATGGCCAATTCCTGAAGCTTCTGAAAGACGCGGGGAAGAGTTGAGGCGATGGCCTGCCGCCCCTATTCTCTCCGTCTGATGACCAAATCACTCGCACTTTTCACGTTGACGGCCGCGCTTCTGGCGGCGACGGCGGCTTCCGCCCAAAACCAGATGTATCCAGGTCAAGGCATCACCGTGAATGGCCAGGCCGCATCCATGGGCGCTTATAATCCGCGCGGCCCCTATCCGGGCGTGATCGACCTGCACATGCCCAAGCCGCAGAAAAAGAAGCATGTCGTGAAAAAGGCCGCGCCTTCCACGGCGGACGTGTCTTCGGCCCTTTTGGCGGCACAGCCTCCCGCATCGACGGAAACGTCGACCATGCCGGATATGTCCGGCTCCGCGCCGGACGTGACGGCCAGCGCACCTCCGCCACCCAAACCCAAAAAGACCAAAAAGGCCGAAGCACCGCCCCCCGCGCCCGCACCGGAAGAAACCAGCGATGGCATGGATGGCGGTCTGCCGCTTTCACTGGCGCCGGAAGAGCCGCATCCCATCTCGACGCCCAAGCCGCAGAAGTCTCAGAAGACAGCGTCTGTTGCGCCACCGCCGTCGCCCACCATGGCCAATGTCGTGAAACCGGTGCAGACGCCGGGCGTCAAAAACGCGCTTTCCAAGCGCAGCGAAATCCTGTTCCCGCGCGGCGCCACCGATCCCGGCACGGCGACGATCAACAAGCTGCACAGGCGGCATCGACGATAACGGCGCGCCGGATCGCGTCGATGTGTTCGTGAACGCAAGCTAGCTGAGTTTTAACTCGCGCGCTTCGCGGCCCATCAGGGTCAGCACCACAATCGCAACCGCCGCCGCAACGGCGACGCTCGCCAGCGCGAAGGAGTAATTCTCCCCACTGCGCGCCGCGATGCCGGTTTGCAGGACCGCATTGTACGATGCGATGAAATTCCCCAGCTGATAGACGGTTCCCGGGAAGGTGCCGCGCGCGTCGGGCGGCGACAGTTCGTTCAAATGCGCGGGGATCACGCCCCATGCGCCCTGCACGAAGAACTGCATCAGGAACGCACCCACGGTGAGCATTGCCGCGGTTTGCGAATAAGCCCACAGATAGGCTACCGGAATCGAAAGCAGCGCGCCGATGATGATGGTGCGCTTGCGCCCCAGCGACTGGCTGAGAAATCCGAAGGATAATCCGCCGACGATCGCGCCGAGATTGTAGATAATCGCGATATTGCCGGTCGTGTGCGTGTCGAAGTGGTGCTGCACCTGCAAGAAGGTCGGATAGATGTCCTGCGTGCCGTGGCTGAAGAAGTTGAATGCCGTCATCAGCAGGATGGCGTAGATCGCAAGCTGCCAATGTTTCTTCAGGACATTCAGCACCGTGCCGGTTTTGGCATGGTCGCGGGACCAGCCCGGCGATTCCGGAACGTGGCGGCGGATATAGAGGATCAGCAGCGCCGGGAGCACGCCGATCAGGAACAGCGCGCGCCAGTTCTCGAGGCCGGTGAACGCGCCCAGATGATCGTAGAAATTGCGATAGACCAGCGAGGCCAGAAGATAGCCGGTGGGATAGCCCGATTGCAGCAGGCCGGAGACGAAGCCGCGCGATTCCGGCCGGACCGTTTCCATGGTGAGCGAAGCGCCAATACCCCATTCGCCGCCCATGGCCACGCCGAACAGCGCGCGGATGACAAGGAAGGCGATCAGATTGGGTGAGAATGCCGTGGCAAAGCCGAGCAGCGAATAAAGTCCGACATCGGCCATCAATACCGGGCGGCGGCCAAAGCGGTCCGCAAGCCGTCCAAAGATGAAGGCGCCGACGGGACGCAGCGCCAGCGTGAGCGTCAACGCCCAGGCGACATCTTCCTTGCCGGCGCCGAAACTGTGAGCGACGTCCTTGATGACGAAAACCATGAGGAAGAAATCGAACGCATCCAGCGTCCAGCCAAGATAGCTGGCGGCCACCACATGCTTCTGCGCGGAGGTCCACCCCTTCAATGCGTCGAACATGGCGATGACGTCCCCTTGTGATGCGTCAAACTAGAAAGCGTTAACGCGCGGCGCAATGGCATTAATTTTTGCGTCCATCGAATCAGCGCGTTACGTCTCTTGCGGGGCTGGTGATTCGCATCGCTGGCGTGTCGTGTGCCAGCGGGAGATTTCATGAAATTGCGGACGATTGTGTTGGCGGGCTTTGCCTGCGCCTTGGCTGCACCAGCATGGGCGGGAAGCGGCTTCTATGTCGGCGCGGGGCTGGGCAGCCAGTCGCCAATGAGCTCCGACTGGAAGGCGCCCAGCCTCAATCAGTTCGGAAAATACAGTCTCAAACGCTCCAACACCTTCATCGCGGACGCGGGCTACAAATTCTCCAGCGGATTGCGCATCGAGGTCGAAAGCCAGTTCGGCCAGTATGACGGCCATGACATCACCAACGATCCGCTCAATCTGGTGTCGGATCTGCACGGGCACATCTCGCAATCCACGGTCTATCTGAACGCCAATTACGATTTTCCGATCTTCAGCGGGTTGGGCGGCACGATCGGCGCGGGTGTCGGCAGCGCGTGGAGCAACACCAAGGGCTCCGCGTTCAGCGGGCTTGCGGTCGTGCATGGCGATGACCGGGCGTTCGCGTGGCAGGTCGGCGGCGGCATAACCCACCGCCTCCTGCCCAATCTGGATGTGCAGCTGGACTATCGCTACCAGGGCGCGGGATCGACGACCATCACCGAAAACGGCGTCGGCGATTTCCATCTGGGCGGCATCAAGGCACAGACCGTCACGCTGTCGGCGCGACTCTATCTTCTGCCCTAAGAAACGAGTGTCGCTTCGGTCTTGGACTTGATCTCGTCGGCGGTGACGCCCGGCGCGATCTCCACGATTTTGAGCCCGCCTTTCACGACATCGAACACGCCCAGATTGGTGACGATCCGCTGAACGCAATGCACGCCGGTGAGCGGCAAGGTGCATTTCTTGAGTAGCTTCGGCTTTCCGGCCTTGTCGGTGTGATCCATGATGACAACGCAGCGCTTGACGCCCGCGACGAGATCCATCGCGCCGCCCATGCCCTTCACCAGCTTGCCCGGCACCATCCAGTTGGCGAGGTCGCCATTCTCGGACACTTCCATCGCGCCGAGAATGGAAAGGTTGATGTGACCGCCACGGATCATGCCGAAGCTGTCGGCGCTGGAAAAATAGGACGTCTTGGGCAGCGCCGTGATCGTCTGCTTGCCGGCATTGATGAGATCCGGATCGATCTTGTCGGGCGCCGGGAATGGACCCATGCCGAGCATGCCGTTCTCCGATTGCAGGGTGACCGTCATGCCGTCGGGAATGTAGTTCGCCACGAGGGTCGGGATGCCGATGCCGAGATTCACGTAGAAGCCGTCCTGCAATTCCTGCGCGGCGCGTTGGGCGATCTGATCGCGTGTCCAAGCCATGCTAGTTCTCCCGCACGGTGCGCTTTTCGATGCGCTTCTCGAATTTTCCCGTGCAGATGCGCTGCACGAAAATGCCCGGCGTGTGGATGTGGTCGGGATCGAGCGAACCGACCGGCACGATCTCTTCGACCTCCGCCACCGTGATCTTGCCCGCCGTCGCCATCACCGGATTGAAGTTCCGCGCGGTCTGACGATAGACGAGATTGCCTTCCGCATCGCCCTTCCACGCCTTGACGATGGCGAGGTCCGCTTTCAGCCCGCGTTCGAGGATGTAAGTCTCGCCGTCGAAATCCTTATGCTCTTTTCCTTCGGCGATCAGCGTGCCGACGCCGGTCTTGGTGTAGAAGCCGGGAATGCCCGCGCCGCCCGCGCGAATGCGCTCGGCCAGCGTGCCTTGCGGATTGAACTCCAGCTCCAATTCCTTGGCGAGATATTGCCGCTCGAAGGTTTCGTTCTCGCCGACATAGGACGAGATCATCTTCTTGATCTTGTCGAATACCACGCCGTCCAAAGCGGCTTTGGCGCTGTCGTATATCTTGCTTCTGCTCATGATGTATTCCGGCCAAGAGGCAGCGTCATTTGCAGCCTTGGCGCGGGAAAAACAAGCTGGCTAAGGAAATTGCGCCTAGAGCTGCACCATCGCGCGGAACTCGTCCGTCGAATTGGTTTTCGGAAAGGGAGTTGCGGGGACGGGCACGCCGAGAAACGCGCAGATCGGACCCCAGCCTTCCAGCGAATCCGTCACCAGAAGACGTTCTTTCGGCAGCGCGGCCTTCACCGCCGCATTGTGCCGCTTGTAGACCGCGATCACATGGTCCTTGTCGAAGCGGTTCTCGAATGTCTTCTGCGTGATGACCAGCCCCGCCATTTTCAGCTGTGCCTGGCGCCCCGGATCGTCGGGTACACGTCCGCTCGTTATGGCCGGGATAATCGTCTTCGAAATGGAAGTGTACCACTTCTCCGGATCGCGCTCGGTGAGGATGAATTTCGCCTGCGGAAACGCCTCGGCGAGCTCGCGCCAGAAATGGCAGACCGGCCAATCCACAGCGGCGCCATAAGGCCCAAGGAACGTCTTCCAGTCGGTAGGCTCCCCGCGTGCCGCAGCTTCCCAGGTCGCGTTGTGTTCAGGATGCCCGAAGACTTCGAACATATGATAGCAGGGCGCGAAGCCCAGCTGCTCCAGCGCCAGCCTGAGCGATAACGTGCCGGTGCGGCCGAACCCGGCGCCGATAACCTGTAAAGCCATGGAACGCTCCCCATCCCCGTTCATTCATCTTGCTTGGACGCCGAGGCTTGCGCAAGCTTGGCCACTGCACCGGAGATCGATCATGAAAAGCCTTTGTCTCGCCGCTCTCGCCGTCCTCGCCGCGACGCCGGCCCTCGCGATGGACCTGAAAAGCACCGATGTCGCGCAGGGCACATCCTTTCCGGTGAACGAAATTTGCGCGCGCTATGGCGGCGGCGATGTCTCGCCTGCGTTGTCCTGGAGCGGTGTGCCGTCGAATGCCCAGAGCCTTGCAATCACCGTGTTCGATCCCGATGCGGGCAGCGATGGCTGGTGGCATTGGGTGGTGGTCGATATTCCCGCGAAGACCACAGCGCTGGCGCAAGGCGCGGGCTTGGGCAAGCTTCCGGACGGCGCGCGGTCAGATCACATTGTGGGCACTGGGTGAGAAGCCCGCGCTGGAGGCGAACGTCAGGCCCGCCGATGCCGGCGCTTATTTGGAGAAGCACGCCATCGCGAAGGCGCGCCTTACGCCGGTTTACCTGAAAGAGAAGTAGGCTCGACATCGGTGAGGCGATCCACCGTCCGCAACGGTGGAAACAGCCACATCCACACCGCGACGACGCCCAGCGTGCCGATGCCGCCCAGGATCACGGCCGGAATGGTGCCGAACCATGACGCGGTGATGCCGGATTCGAATTCGCCCAATTCGTTCGAGGCGCCGATGAAGAGCATGCTCACCGCGCCGACGCGTCCGCGCATCGGATCGGGCGTTGCGAAATTTATGAGCGACTGGCGCACATTCACGCTCACCATGTCGGACGCGCCGGTCACGAACAGAGCGGCCAGCGACAGATAGAAATTGTGCGACAGGCCGAAGACGATGGTGGCGACGCCAAAGATCGCCACCGCGGCGAACATGCGGCTGCCGGAACGGCGCTCGATCGGCCAGCGCGACAATGTGAACGCCGTGAGCGCCGCGCCAACGGCGGGCGCGCTGCGCAGGATGCCCAATCCGGCGGGGCCGACATGCAGAATGTCACGCGCGAAGATCGGCAGCAGCGCCACGGCACCGCCGAGCAGAACTGCGAAGAGATCGAGCGAAATCGCGCCCAGCACGATGGGCCGGTCGCGCACGAAACGGATGCCTTCGATCACCCGTTCCAGCCGCGAGACACCGGCGACCGTGGAACGATCGAAGCGGCGGCCGCCAAAGGTAGTGGTCAAGGCGGCGGCCGACATGAAGCCCAGAAAGCTGATGCTGTAAGTGGCTATGGGACCGAGTGCATAAAGAAATCCACCCAATGCCGGCCCTGCGATCACTGCGACGGTGAAGGCTGATGAACTCAAGGCAATGGATTTGGCGAGACGTTCCGGCGGCACAAGAAAGGCGAGCAGCGATTGGCTGGACGGCCCGGAGAACCCGCGCGCCGCGCCGAACAAGACCAGCACGCCATAGAATGGCAACGCATCGTGCGGATAGAGAAGGCTGAACAGCAGGAACAACCCCGAGCAAATTCCGAGCAAGGCTTGTGCGAACGCGAGTACGCGGCGCTGATCGAAGCGGTCCGCGATCTCTCCCGCAGGCAGCGTGAGCAGGAACATCGGGATGAATTCGCACAGGCCTACCAGGCCCAGCGACAAGGGCGTGCGCTCAATGTCGTAAATCTGCCAGCCGATGGCGACGGATTGCACCTGCATGGCGACCGTTGACAGAAAACGGCTGGAAATGAAGAAACGAAAGTCCCGGTCGCGGTAGAGGGCGGGCGAATTGATGTCCGTCATTCCCGCAGGTGGCGGGATTGGACGTGCAAAATCAAGCCGCGCTTTGGCGCTTCAGCCATGCCGCGCGCGTAATGCCCCAAAGATCGACAGGATAGTCCTGGCCACCGATGCGTAAGTTGGCACGCTCGCCTTTCGTCTCACCGACGCGTCTGGCGACGGCCTGCGAGGGAAAGTTTTCCGGCGCGATGCAGGAGATGATCTTGTCCAGCGGCTGGGTGAGAAAACCGTAGCGGATCGCCGCTTCCGCCGCCTCGCTGGCATAGCCATTGCCCCAATATTGCTTACCCAGCGTCCAGCCCACTTCAACGCCCGGCCAGTCTTCCGGATTGATGAGGCCGACGCGCCCCATCATCGCGCCGTCGGATTTGCGCTCGACCGCCCATTTGCCATAGCCGCGCAAAACCCAATGACCGATAAGGCCGGACAGCGCGCGCCAGGCATCGCCGCGCTCCTGCACGGGACCCAGAAATGTCATCACCTCAGGATCGGAATGGATGGCGGCGAGCGGCTCGAAATCGCTTTCGCGCCATCCGCGCAAGATCAGCCTGTTGGTTTCAAGGCGGGGAATGGCGTCCATATCATCCAACTAGTCGGGTGGCTGGAAGGAAATCTGTACCATGGTTTCGCCCGATGTCGGGCTTCCGTCATCCATCGCGGGCACAAATTTCCAATGGGCGACGGCGTTCACCGCTGCATTGTCCAAATCCGGATAGCCGCTCGTTTTCTGAATTCCAACTCTCTTGACAGTGCCATCGTCACGCACCTGCACGCCGATGAGAACGGTGCCTGCTTCCCGATAAGTAAGCGCTGTTGCGGGATAGTTGGGCTGCTGATTGACGCCCGAAGTATCGATGTGAGGTGGCCCATTGCTGGCGACCGGAGCGCGGGGCGGCGGAGCGGCAGCCGCTTCTGCGGCTGCCGCCGCATTCCCTGCCGCGGGGATCATCGCGACGTTATAAGCGTGCGGATATTCGTTTATCGCGCCCGTCGCCGCATCGATACCCACGCCGATGACGCCGCCGATCAAAAGATTGCCGACAGTCCAGCCTTCGAAATTCGATGGTATCGTCTGCATCGCATCCTGCCATCCCGGCTTGGTACAGCGAATGACGATGTCTTCCTTGCTTCGCTCCACCTTGACCACGCCCGGTGTAACGACCGGCCAGTTGCCTTCCTTGCTGGTGAGAACGCAGCTCGCACCACTTGTCGGCGGCGTTGCGATCGCGATCGTCTGACTGGAGCCCTTTATCACGGACGCGCATCCCGACAGGGATACGCCTACGGCCAGCAAGACCACGACGGAGCCAAACTTCATGAAATCCCCCAACTTTCCCAACGGCGACTATTGTTTCACTTCACTTCACTTCCGTCAAAGGCGCAAATACTGCAAGAACGCCTTTAACTGCGTTCATCGAGCATTCATCGCGGAAACGATTTTTCGCGTCGAACCCGCTCGCGACAGATCGCGACATAAACCAAATCCACCGCTCTTTTTTCGCCCGATTTGATCCCGATGTTCGATGTGTGCCCGAACGCACGAAGGAGATTGGAAATGAACATGTCGAAGAAAAGTTTGAAGCTGGCCGGTGCGTTGGCGATCGTTTTGGGCGCTGCGTCGCCGCTGATGGCGACGTCCGCGAGCGCCGCGCCGTATGGACATGAGTCTTATGGCCACCACGAAACCTATCGTGGTCACGGCAAGTACGGCGCGATGCGCGACCGCAATCACCGTCCGCAGGTTCGTTATGAACGCCATGGACACGCGCCGCACGCCCACATGAAATGGCGGGAAGGCCGCTGGAACTGGCATCGCGACCACTGGGTGTGGGCGCGGGGAATCTGGATCCGCTTCTAAAGAGCCGATCCGGTAAAGGAAGCCTCCGCGGGGCAAGCCCCTCCACCCGCGGAGGCTTTTCTTTTGTCTGCTAAGCGAGACGCGTATCGAGCTTCTTGCAGGCGTCGATGAGGCCTTTCACCGAATCCGCCGACTTCATCAGCGCGGCCTTTTCGTCCGCGGTGAGGTTGAGTTCGACGATGCGTTCCACGCCCTTCTCGCCGATCACCGCCGGCACGCCGACATACAGATCCTTGATGCCATACTGGCCGTTCACATAAGCGGCGATGGGCAACACGCGCTTCTTGTCGCGCAGATAGGACTGCGCCATTTCGATGCCGGCCGTGGCGGGCGCATAAAAAGCAGAGCCTGTCTTCAAGAGGCCGACAATCTCGGCACCGCCATCACGCGTGCGCTGGATGATGGCATCCAGGCGATCCTGCTTGATCCAGCCCATCTTCACCAGTTCGGGCAGTGGCACGCCGCTCACCGTGGAGAAGCGCGGCATCGGCACCATGGTGTCGCCGTGGCCGCCGAGCACGAAGGCGGAAACATCTTCCACCGACACATTCATCTCCTCGGCAAGGAAGTGGCGGAAGCGTGCGCTGTCGAGCACGCCCGCCATGCCGACGACCATGTGATGCGGCAGGCCGGAGAACTGGCGCAGCGCCCACACCATCGCGTCCAGCGGGTTGGTGATGCAGACGACGAAGGCGTTCGGTGCATGGGCCTTGATGCCCTCGCCCACCGCGCTCATGACTTTGAGGTTGATGCCCAGTAGGTCATCGCGGCTCATGCCCGGCTTGCGCGGCACGCCGGCGGTGACGATCACACCGGCCTGAGAGAGGTCGAGCGTCTTGCCCTGCGGCAGCCCTTCCATGATGTCGAACATGACGACATCGCCCAGTTCCTTTGTGGCGATGAGATGGGCGAGCGTGCCGCCGATCTGTCCGCCGCCGATGAGTGCGATTTTCTTGCGGGCCATGGGAAGTTCCTTCTGAAGAGAGCCGCGCGGTACCTAGCGCGGGGGACACAGGGGCGGCAAGGAAGCCGAAAGACGCAGGCTGAATCGTACAAACACGCCCTAGCGCGGCGCGATATCGCCCAGCCGGATGCGGCCCCGCCGGGCGACCAAGGCGAAGGGAACACAGGCCAGGCACAACCCGATGGCGAACAGGATGCCGGTCGTGTCGGCTGCCGAATAAAGAACCAGGGTCGTGGCCTCCAGGACCAGCGCCACAACGGGCAGCGCCGGATAAAGAAAGGCGCGATAGGGCCGCGGCAGATCCGGCTCGCGGCGGCGCAACACGAACAGGCCGACGATGATGACGATGCCGCCCAGCGCGTTCATCGTGCCGATCAACCCAAAGACAAGATTGAAGGTGCCGCTCAAGGTCACGCCGGCGCTGAACAGCGCGGTCAGCAGCATGGCGCCCGACGGCGATCCACCGCGGTTCACGCTCTGGAAGAAATCCGGCAAAAGGCCGTCGCGCGCCATGGAGAAGATGATGCGCGGACCGCCCATGATGTTCGCATTGGCGCAACTGGCAACGGTGATCATGGCCGTAAGCGCAAAGAGCAAGGAGGCGATACCGCCGAAATCCTGCACCACAATGGTGAAGGGCAGCGGCGTGGACGCGACGCCCTTGACGCCCAATGCGAAGAGCAAGGCACCATTGACACCGATATAGAGAACCGCCGTGATCGCGATGCCGATGAAGATGGCGCGGGGAATGTCCCGGCCCGGATTGACGATTTCTTCGCTGAAGAAGAGCGGCGTGTCCCAGCCCGCATAGGCGCCGCGCACAAGCTGATACGCACTGACAAGCGCGGCCCAGCCGATCAGAGGCACCGCCATCGCCGGCAGCGGAACCGGATTTGACGGAGGAACGAACAACACAGCCGCAACGCAGAACAGCAACAACATCGCCGCCTTGATGAGACTGGTCGCCTCTTGCAGCAGCCTGCCCTCGCGCAGGCCCAATATATTGGCGCCGAACAAACCCACCAGCATCGCCAGTGCGACGCCGACGGTGTGATCGTTCGCCCAAGGCCAGATCAACGGCAGAAAGTTCGCGAAGGAAATCGCGGCGGCGGCGATGCCGGCGATGAAGGCCAGCCAGCTCGACCAGCCGACAATGAGGCCGCCGATGTCGCCGAAAGCGCGTTGCGCATAGATATAAGCGCCGCCCGATTGGGGAAGCGCGGTTCCCATCTCCGCAAAGACATTCGCCGTGATTGCCACATGCACCGCGCCGAACACCCATAATCCCATGATGATGCCGATGCTGGGAACGGTGGCGGCGATAGAACTGGGCGCACGCAGGATGCCGGAGCCGAGCATGTCGCCAACCGCGACCGCGACGCCGAATGTGAGGCCGAGAATCTTCAAAAGCTGATGGCGCGGTTGCGCCTCGGAAATCGCCATCATGCCCCCGTCGTGCTGCGGCGATGTTATCCGATTGGCTCGGGCGGGGAAGCCACAGGCAGCGCTGCGCGTGGAACATTTTGGGCAAACAGGCGCTGTCCTGGAATCTCCACCCAACGCCACGTAGATGCGGAAACGCCGATAACACAGGCGATATAGCCAAGCGTGAGCGCATCGGCGCGCCAGCCCGCGATATGCGCGATAGGGAGCGCGGATGCGATGATCGCCAGCACCAGCACGTGAACCATGTAGATGGAATAGGACCAGCGCCCCAGCGCGTTGACCGCACGCTTGTCCATGGCTTCGCTGACAAGGCCGCGTCCGTTCGCGAAGACCAGAACCAGACAGGCGAAAACCGGCGGCGCGAGATATTCGAGGGCGCGGTTGCCGGGGATGAAGATCAGATAGGCGAGCGCGAAAAACACGGCGCCGGCTTCCGCGCCGCTGCCGCCAAACCGTTTCAGCCAACCGCGCGCCCAAACGTCATGTGTGAGCACGCCGACGAAGAATCCGAAGACACAACGCGCAATCGCCCATTCGAAGGTTTCACGCATGCCGAAACGCGATACGAAGACGAGGATCGCGATCGATAAGGCAATCAGCGCGAGGGACGCCGCGGCGCGCATACGCGGCAACGAAAAGCAGACGGCGGCGAAAATCAGATAGGTCCAGAACTCGGTGCTGATCGACCAGCTCGGTGTGTTCCACGTCAGCCCCGGATGAAAGCCGAGCGCCTGCACCAGCAGAAGATTGGTGCCGAGCGCGGTGAGCGAACGGCCGCCGGTGAAGATAACGCCCGTGCGCGTGTAGCCGATGATCTCCAGCACCACGAAGCCGCCGAGAATGGCGGCATGCAGCGGCCACAGGCGCAGGAAGCGGCGCAGCGTGAAGGATTTTATTTGCGCGGCATCCGACAGTCTTCCGCCATAAGCATAAGCGATCACGAAGCCCGACAGCACGAAGAAGAAGTCGACAAGCAGCCATGCGTTGCGCACCACGGGCAACGCGTAAAGAAATCCATGCGCGGGAAAATGATGCAGCGCCACCAGCAAAGCACAGACGCCGCGCCAGCCGTCGAGCGTACGAAACCGGTGCGCGGATGCTTCAGCCATGAAGCATCGTCAGCCGCTGCGTTCGTTCAGGCAAGAAAAAACCGGACAGAGGCTTGCGCGCCTGCCCGGCTTTTGAACTTCGCAAAACCGAAGAGCTTAGATCGACTCTTTCAGTTCTTTCGCGGCGCGGAAGGCGACCTTCTTGCTCGCCTTGATCTTGATCGCTTCGCCGGTGGCCGGGTTACGGCCCATGCGGGCGGCGCGCTTGCGCACGACGAGAATGCCAAGACCGTTGAGGCGGATACGCGCGCCCTTCTTCAGGTGCTTGGTGATGGTGGCGATGGTGTCGTCAAGGAACGCATGCGCGGCCTTGTTCGACATCTCGTGCTTTTCGGCCAACTGCATCGCCAGCTGGCGTGTGCTGACCGTTTCGACTTTTGCTTTTGCTGTTCCGGCCGTAGCCATTTGATTTGCTCCTTCATGGCGAATCAGTTGATGCCTGATTTTACTGCACTTCCAAGAAGACAAGCGATGGGTGCAGCCAAGAAATGCTGATTTTTCAGCGTTTCATCGACTTGCCCACAGAAGCCCCAAAAGAAAAACGCGCCACCCGTTGGGGCAGCGCGTTTCAAAACAGCTTCGGGAGGATTACGCCCCGGTGGTCGCGGCCTCTTCGGCACGCTCGACGCGCTCGCCGATACGGGCGGACTTGCCGCGGCGGCCACGCAGATAATAGAGCTTCGCCCGGCGAACCTTGCCCTTGCGCACGACCGAAACGCTGTCGACCAGCGGGGAATAGACCGGGAAAACGCGCTCCACGCCTTCGCCATAGGAGATCTTGCGGACGGTGAAGCTCTCGTTGATGCCGGCGCCCTGGCGCGCGATGCAGACGCCTTCAAATGCCTGCAGGCGCTCGCGCGTCTTCATCTTCTTGGCCTTCTCGTCGAAGCTCTGTTCGACGACCTTCACATTGACCTTCAGCGTATCGCCGGGGCGGAACGACGGGTGGGCCTTCGCGCGAAGGGCCTTCATCTGCTCGGCTTCGAGTTCTTGGATGAGGTTCATTGGTCTTACTCCAGTGCCGGGCAGGCGTGATTTTTCAATGCTTTTCGCGCCTTCAGAGGGCGCGGAGCCGGGCCGTATAGCCTAGTGCTTCTTCTTTTCAAAGAGGGTCCACAGATCGGGGCGGCGCTCCCTGGTGAGGCGTTCCGCCTCCCCCTGCCGCCATTTCGAAATTTCCTTATGATTTCCGCCGGTTAACACCTCGGGGATCTCCCGGCTCTCGAAGCTTTGCGGGCGGGTGAATTGCGGATATTCCAGAAGCCCTTGGGAGAAGCTCTCCTCGTCCGGCGAGGCCTCCGCGCCCAGCACGCCCGGGATGAGGCGGACAGCAGCCTCGATCAGCGCCTGCGCTGCGATCTCCCCACCCGCCAGCACGAAGTCGCCAAGGGAAATCTCCTCCAGATTTCGGGCGTCGATGGCGCGCTGGTCCAGCCCCTCGAAGCGGCCGCAGAGGAGGATCGCACCCGGTCCATGGGCGAGTTCGCGCACACGGGCCTGGGTCAGCGGCGCGCCGCGGGGCGACAGATAGATGGCGGGCACATCCGGATTGCTCGCCCGCGCGGCATCGATGGCAGCGCAGGCCACGTCGGCGCGCATCACCATGCCGGGGCCACCGCCGGACGGCGTGTCATCGACGGTGCGATGCTTGCCAAGGCCATGTTCGCGGATGTCGCGCACATCGAGCGACCAGAGTTGCTTCTGCAGCGCCTTGCCGATCAGCGAATGCCCGAGCACGCCCGGAAACATCTCCGGGAACAGGGTCAGCACCGTGGCGCGCCATGTCATGTCAGGTCTTTTTTGAATCCGGCGTGGCTCTGCACGAAGCCGAGGCGGCGGTAGAACAGATGCGCGCGCGGACGGCGCAGATCGGAATCGAGCTGCACGAGCTTGCAGCCGTTCTGGTGCGCGATGCGGATGGCTTCCTTCATCAACGCGGTTCCGACGCTGTGGCCGCGCATGGACGACTTGACGCGGACGGATTCGATCAGCGCGCGCTTGGAGCCATTGCGCGACACGCCCGGAATGAAAACGAGCTGCAGCGATCCCACGATCTTGCCGTCGATCTCGGCGAGCAGCATCTTGTTGTAGACTTCCTTCGCCATTGCGCTGAAGGCTTTGGTGTAATCGTCCGAGACTGAAGCGTTCTCGCGGCTCTCCGCGATCTCGTCGTCGGCCAGCATGGCCACGATGGCGGGAAGATCGGCCTCGACCGCGGTGCGGAAAGTGATCTCGCTCATTCCACGTTTCCTTTCTCGCCCGCTTCCACTTCCTCGGGCGCGGCGATCACGATGCGCCCGCCCTCGATGTCGATTTGTTGCGCCACTTCGCGCGTGAAGGGCAGAAACACTTCGTCGCCGTCATCGCGCACCAGCTCGATAACATTGCCCGCGCCGAAATTGTGCAAGGCGCGCACCGTGCCCATCGCGCGGCCCTCGGTGTCCTCCGCGCGCAGGCCGATGAGATCGGCGTGGTAGAATTCGTCGGCATCTTCCTTGGGAAGCGCGGTGCGCGGAACGAAAAGCTCCGCGCCTTTCAAGGCTTCGGCGGCATTGCGGCCGTTCACGCCTTCCAGCGCAACGACCGCACCGTCTTTTGTTTCGCGCAGGAAGGTCGCGCGAAAACTCTTGCCGTCCTTCGTATGCAGCGGGCCATAGGCGCCAAGCTTGTCCGGGCTTTGGGTGAAGGTTTTCACCTTCACCTCGCCCTTCAAACCCTGCGCGCCGATGACGACGCCGAG
>SMFH01000019.1_pt1 | contig 15721 bp, 31 predicted proteins | sample 2456121 | NCBI WGS metagenome assembly SMFH01 (sample SAMN10132613, study PRJNA489261) | soil metagenome | isolation source: day120 antibiotic-silty clay loam soil | place: USA
CTAACCTGTGTTAATCTTAATACTTGCCTTATACTAATCTTAATACTGACTTGTTGCTGGTGCTGGTGCGGTGCTGTTCTTGTCCTAGTCCTAGACCTAGACCTAGAGCCGTGCCGTGCGGGGCCGTGCCGTGCTGTGCGGTGCCGTGCTGCGAAAGTACAAAGCCAAAAAAGCCCGTACTAATCAAAGTACGGGCTGGTGCCGTGCGGGGCGGGGTTATTATTTTTACCTCCTGATACTGACTTTTTTACTTTAAATCTATTTCCAAACATGGTTTTTGATACGTATAAGTATGTTTTTCCATGTGTTATTACTCTTTTTTCTTTGTCTTTAAGCGCTAACATTTTAAGACTATTGGCTATTGCTTTTTTATCGTTTTGGTTTAAAAACGTGTTTCTTTCAAATATGATTTTTTTTGCCATTTTACTATTGTTAAATTAATACTTTTTCAAATATACTAAAATATATTTAATAAAAAAAAGCCCCGTACTAATGCGCTACGGGGCTTCTCATAGTTTACCAAACTATTAACTAAAGAAATAAGGAATTACAAATATAACTTGTCTTTTTTGATTTTGCAAATTTATTTAAAGCGTAGCGCCTTGCTAGATTAATAACAAGGCGCTTTGTCTTGGCAGACTACAAATAAACAAGAAATTTACGCTGCTAAATTAATACTTTTTTAATGAATAGCAATAAAAATATAAAATTAATTAATATAGAAGCTATAAAATGAACTAAATAGCTTTTCTTTTTGGCTTTTTTACGCTCTTCTTTCAATTGGTTTTCAATGTGCTTATATGCTGCTTGCTGCTTGTCTTGTTCCGCTTTATTTTTTTGCTTGGTGCTTCTATTTTTTTCTTTTAAAATTTTAATTTCATTTTGCTGCTGCTTTATCTCATACTTGTTCATGCTTTCTAGTTCTTTTCTTTGGTTTTTAAGGGCTATTTTAAGCCCTTTATTTTCTTTTTGAAGTATATCTATTTGAAAACTATAAAAGTCTCTTAATGCTTTGCGCTGTTGCCTTGTCAACTCTTTATTTTCTATTATGTTATTTATAATAGTGTCCCTACTGTAATTTTCTGTTTTTTCTATTTTTTGCGCTGGTAAACTTATTTTTGGTGTTTTGCAGCTCGATAAACTTATTATAATAATAAGAATATAATACTTATTATTTAATACTAGCTTTTTATCCCTTAAAATTTTCATCTATGTTTTTTTTTACACCTATAATTTTTGATAAAACCTCACCAGAACTTTTATAAATCCCTTTCCCTCCTAGCTGGCGTTGCTTTTCATCAATACTAGAAAGTTCGTTAATAAACAATCCTGTTACTATTGCCTTTGTAACGATTAAATCTATATCGGTAAAAACCCTAGCAAACTCCCCTAGCAAGTGTATGTCGAGAGCGTAACCCGAAATTAAAACTACATTAAAAGCAAATATCTTGTATAAAAAACGACTGAACTTCCTAGAACTCCAATCTTTATTTTTTCGAGCTAACTTAACCCCGTAAATAGTATCTACAAAGATAAAGAAGCCCGTTAAAAAGAAAAAGGGTATTAAGGGGCTTAAATAAGCTAATACAATAGCTAAAACTAAAGTAAATCTTTCCATTACATTTTAATTACTGCTATATAATTATTATCTGTAATAAAACCATTTCTAGTTGGTATTGAAGTCTTTTTGACTGTATTTGAAACATTGCCCCCAATTACCTCTATATTGTTTTTATTCACCTTTGTAACAATGTCCCCATGTGTTGTATCTGTACTTACAAGATTCTTTAAATTACCTTTGTACCCTCTTTTTTTTACAACAATATCGCCTACTTCTGGCTTGTACTCATTAATTTCAAAAGCAATAAATCTCTTTTTTCCTTTTACTCTTCTTTCTCTAGCATCTACGGTGTATCGTGCATGAGTTGAAGCTAAAGGAAAGTAGCTATATTCTAATCTCATTATATACGCTACAAAAGCAGCACTCCAAGCATATTTGCTGGCTACCTCTTTAATATTCTCGCTGGTAACCCATTTCCAGCCCGCCCCTTTTTGCCAATACTCCAAAAGCATAGACAAAACAAAAGGGTCTGTTTCCTTTCTTCCATTCCAAGCTAAAAATTCGTTTTCGGCTTTTATTGTAACTTCTTTTTTAGTCATATATTTCTTATATAGAAAAACCGCCCCTACACAAGTAAGGACGGTGAAAATTATTATTTTTTGCGTTAAATTCATAAAGCGAATTAACTAATTAAATAACTAAAAAACAACTAATATATTTTAAGTTAGTTAATTATCTTTTATTTCTCATTTTAGCAAGTATAGACAAGGCGTTTTCTTTTTCTTTGTCGTACTTCGCTTTTTTGGGTGCTCTTTTCTCATTCATAAAACTACGGTAACGCTCGAATATTCCAGAGAATATTTTTTCTTCTTCTTTCGTAGCTTCATAACCAACGGCTAAAACGTTTGGCGCAAATTGCTCTATATCATCACCCAACTCTTTATTGATTACTTCAATACCCTCTAGCATATACCCTTTTTTTATAGCATTCATATACCTAGAAATTAAAGCTTTTCCTTGCTTTGTTTTCTTTGTTGCTGCTACGGCGTGAGACAACTTATAAATAAAACCTAGAAAAACCTCTTTAGGGTCGTTAGAATTTAATAACGCTCTTACGGCTATTCTTGGCGCTCTTTTAGCTGGTTTCTTTGCTTCTGGCGGTGTTAGTTCGCTTGCTGGTTTTGGCGTGTTTTTAGCTGCTGGTTTCGCTTCTTTTTTTGCTAGTACTTTAGCCTTGCGATTGTCTTGTATTTCTTTAAATTGCTCGGCTGTTATTTTTTTTGTACCTATTCTAAACGTTTCTGTTTTTGGATTGTATCTAACATCTCCGGGAGTATAAACAGATAAATCAATCGTTTCTTTAACTTTAGCTGGTTTCGTTTCTTTCTTTGCTGCTGGCTTCGCTTCTTTTTTTGCAGCTGGTTTTGTTTCTTTCTTTGCAGCTGGTTTCACTTCTTTTTTTGGTTCTAACTTCCATATACTGTTTTTTGGTGTGAAAACTATACTGTTAGTTTTTTCTTGATAATGCTTTAAAAGTTCAAAAGCATTTTTTAATGTTTCTGTTTTTTTATTTTTGGATAAAGTCTTAAACTTTCCTGCTATACTAGATTTAAAAAGATTCCTGTCGTAACCTCGTTTTTCACCTGAATCTATTTCATAAATTACAACTAGACTCCTACCTAGTACGCTTATTAACTCCTTACTGTCTTTGTTCCCTGAGCCAACTAGCTCTTTTATTTTTTCGCCTAGAACTTTTTCTATAAGAACAACTTTAACTTTTTTATTACTCATAATTCAATTTTTAATAATTAATACTTTTACAAATATAATAAACTTTTTTTAATACTAGATAATACTTTCTTTTATTATATATTTAAAAATCCAATATACTTAAATTCTTTATTCTCTATAATATTTATTAAGCTAATTAAAACACCTTCATTTTCACTATCATCCATAAGTTCGGGGTTTATATTGTTGTATATTTTTAAATACAACATTTCCCCGTCTGTTTCGTACATAGAATATAAAACACTGTTTATTACTAGCTCTTTAACTCTTCTTTCCTTAGTCTTTCTTTTTTTAAACATAATTTCAATTTTATATCTTAACTCATTAAATTTAACAATAAACTTTCGCTTTCTCTTAACTCTTCTTTTGCTGCTTCCAACAACTTTTCCTGTTTTTGTGTTGTTGTAAACATACAGAATTGGTAAGGGGTTTTTATTACTACGTTATTATCATTTATAAAGCAACTATTTATATAAAAATTCTTTTTCTCTAATGACCTAAAAAAAGCCCCATGAAGCTTAGTATTAAAACACATAAATACACTTGGGTTTCTTTTCTTTTCCTTGTAAAATTCAGACAGTAATTTATATGAGCCGAAGAATATTTGTAAAAGAGCATGATTCTCTTTATAATGGTCTTTTAACGTTATTAAACGCTCGTTTCCGTCCTCTTTAGGGTTTATATAACTATTAGATATAAAGACTATGTCTATATTCATCCTGTTCTCTTGGTGAAAGTAAAGAACATCGCTTTTTTTATCAATATGCTTTTTAATTATTCTTTTCAATCTATACTCATCAGCGTTAACGTGGTAAATTCGTTTATTTCGCTCTATTTTTAGGCTTTTATATAATAAATCCATGATTTTTAAATTTTATTTATAGCTTTTTTTTAGTTCTTTATTGTAAATTTTATTTACAAATCTTATTCTTTCTGGTAGTGTTTTAAATAATATTCCAGAATAATAAAACTCTATTAAATTCCCATTTCTCAAGGCTTCAAAAAACATTTTTTTCCAAAACCATTTTTTAAAGCTTTTAATTTGCTTTTTGTTTATGGGTTTTTTGCGAATTAAATGATACATATCATTTTCCATTAAAATCAAACAATCCTCCAAGGTTGAGTAATTTTGCTTTAAAGCCGCTTTTTTTGCTACTGAAACTCTAAATATACTTAGCAATTCCCGTTTAGCCTTTGCGTTTTTCTTGTTTTTCTTTGTTACTAAAATCATAATACTAATTTTTAATTAAATTTATTTCAACAAATATAAACAAAAACTTTAAATATAAGTTATTTTAAACTATTGTTTTAAACTTGGCTATTTAATTCAGATTTTTTTATTGGATATTGTATGTTTTTCTCGAAGTCTTTTAGGTGCGGCTGGTAGTCTTTATTCACTTTTACAACGCTTGTCTCGAATTTAGATTTAAAACCACAATCTAAAGTAAAACTTATAACTTCATTAATATCTATATCCGAAACATCAATAAAAACACAATCCCAGTAGTAATAAATAGTATTTTTATGAAACTTTAGACAAATAGACTTCATTACGTTGTCCACGTCTCTACAAATATTTAGATATAGATTTCTTAATACTTCATCAAAAGACAATCTAGGATTCCCAACTAAACGCCCTTTTTTGTATTCGCTTATTAATTTCCTAGTAGCGCATGAGCCTAAAGCCTTTAAACGGGCTTGTTTAGCCCCGTTTATAAACTTGTCCTTGTTGTCGTTAAAGAAGTCAATTGTTTCCTTAGATAAAACCCCTAAATTAACAGCTTGCGCCCAATATGCACCAGACAAATCAAGTTTATAAACTTCTAAATATCCATTTATAGAATTTCTTTTGAATATATCATTGGCGTTTTCGGTGTACTTGTACCAATCAATTTGGCTTTCAGTAAGTTTATCTAGCTGGTTTTCTTCACAGTACTTCCTTGCGTCTCTTTTCGTTAGGTTCATTAGTTTTAGCTCTAAAAAATCTTTTTTATCGTCTGAAAAAAATACCCGTTGCTTTCCAGTTTTTAAGTTTTTTGTATAATTCGTTTCGGTTACAATAAAATCAGCACCAAAATCTATTAAAGACTTTTTTGTATCGGCAAATTCGTTTAACTTTCTTCTTATTTCCTTTTTCTTCATTATTAAAAATTTAGTATTAAATAGTTAGTATTACTCTGTGTCGCAAAATATACCACAATCCCAAGACTTTATTTTACCGCCTTTGTCAGTTGGTTTTAGTTCGTCAAGAAATATTCGTTTACCTTTCAGTTTTACAAGTTTCGCACCTATCCTCCTACTTTGTTCCGCTCTTTCATTGTATATTTCTGGAAAGGTTTTTCTAACTAAATTCCAATAAGTAGGGCTTTGGCTTTTTACGCACCCAATACAATTTGCGTTTGGAAACCCTAATTTATAAATTTCTGGTAATTTTATTCCAGCATCCAAAAGAACATCAAAACAATCCCCTTTTGTAAGGTTTTCATCTATCAATATAGGTATTAAATTTTCTCTTTCAAATTTCATAAACCTATCGCTTCGTTTCTTTTCGTCAACTGTAAAGCCTAAAACGTGCCAATCAATGTGATTTTCTTTTTCAAATTGATACCTTGCTTCTTTCTTCAATTCTTTTGTGCAAGGCGCACCAGCTACGCCGCTAATATACTTTCTTTTTTCAAAGACGTCTCTAATATCACAAGTTGGATAATTCTTATTTATAGCTTTTATAATCTTTTGACCAAACCACTTTTCACAATCTTTTAAAAATCTATTATTATCATCGTGTTCATTTACAACTGGGTTATTTACGATAATTACATTATGAGTTTTACCATATTTTTCAATGGTTTTTTTTGCAGCTACTGCACTGGCTGCTCCGCAACTAAACCAAACTGCTATTATTTCCTTTTTCTTCATTATTAAAAATTTAGTATTAAATAGTTAGTTCATGTATAATTATCATTCCGTCCACTATATCGAATTTATTTCCAAAAGGAAACATGATAATAGTTCTATCGGTTTTGACTCTTATATGAAGTTCAGTATTTAACTTTGTATCAAGAAATATCTCATTACTACTCTCTTCATGAGACAAATCTTCTAATTGGTGTAACGCTACTCTTGTTGGCATAATGTTATATGTAATTTCCTTTTTCTTCATTATTAAAAATTTAGTATTAAATAGTTAGTATTACACAAGTAATATATTTAAAACTCCGTCCTCTTCATCAAATGTCGCTAAAACTTTCATACTGCTTTCTGGTTCGTACCTCACGTCCTCAACATCAATAGAGCCTTTAACCCTATCGGCATCAAACTTGCGTCCCATTTTTTCAAAAGCATTTTTTGCGCTTTTAAACTCTAAATTTTTACTTCTGGTACGCTTCCATTTAGATACACCTTGCGGCTGCTCTAAAGCTCTCAATTTTTTACCTAAAGAAGAAACAGCAGCGTAATTTTTGTTTTCATATGCTTTTTTTTGCTGCTGCCTTGTTGTACGTCCGTAAAGCCCTTTTAAGTACTTTTCTGGGTCTTTAAGGCTTTTTAAATAGCTTTCTTTAACTCTGTATTTTTGACCGTTATAATCAATGATTAAACGCCCTTGTTTTTGGGCTTTTAAATCTATTTCACGCTCTTTTAAATAATTGAGTTGAGATTGTCTATTTTTATCAAACAATAAAGGGTTCGTACTCTTTTTTTCTTCTTTTAGCTTGTTAAGTTCTTCTTTTAGCTTGTTAAGTTCTTCTTGAACTCTATGAAAGTTTATTTTTTGCGAAGTAATGATTTTGTTTACATCGCTACTCATTTAGTTGTATTCTCGAATAGGTTTTAACTCAACTAAAAAGTCTTTTTCAAACTTCTTAACAAATTGCAATGTTTGTTCATTATCGAATATATTGTTATTCAAATAAAATACAAATGTCCTGTTTTCCCATTCTGTTTTGATAGGTGAAGAGCCAAACAAGAATTTTATAAATTTTTGAATTGCAAAACCTGTACAGCCAGCAATACTTTGATGTTTTATAGATTTACCTTTTTCCATGATATTAATTTTTTAATTATGTAAATGTAAGATTAAAAAAGCAGCCTAAAAAGTATATTTTAGGCTGCTAATAAAGAATTAAAAATAAAAGCCTAGTTTAGATTTAATTTATAAATCTTGTATTGACCTAAATTGTTACCATTTTGAAGTTTCTGAACTCCCTCATAAATAATCTCTAAAGCATCCCCCTCTTTAAGTTTAGAACAGGCTTGTACTATCATGTGAGAAGCCGATAATTTCGCCCCGTTTCTACTGATAAAAGTAGCGCAAGGCATTTCTTTACCTTTTATTTCTTGAGTGAAAGTACCCGTATAAATAGCTCTAAAAGATTCACCCTCCACCAGCTCTAAATATTCATAATCTAAAGACTGTTTTTTTAAATTCTCATTTTCTAGGGCATCCCAGTCAATAGAATTGCTTACTTGTGGTAAATCCTTGTTTTCCACTTCACTCACTTCGTTTTTTGCCGTAGCTTTTTCTTTTGTACTCATAACGTTTAAAATTTAGTTAATAATTATTTTCAGCAAATTTAAACAAAATATTTAGATATAAAACAATTTTAAAGAATTATTTTAAATTATTTTTGTAGTTATTATTTAAAACCCCGTAAAATGGACAATACAGACGTAAAAAAACTTTTATTAAAGCTAGATTCACCCGAAAATATTAAAAAAGAACTATTAATTTCTAACGATTTAGACTTTAATATAAAAGGAATGTTTAACGTGCCTTTATGGTCGCCAACGTTACAAGCTTACAGAGACGCCAACAAAAAACAGCCAAAAATAGAGCCAGCCGAAAACATTAAAGAAGTAAGTAAGGACGGAAAAAAGGGCTTTAAACTAGAGGACATTGAAGAACCAAACACAGCAGTCACTTTTGAAAATTCAGAGCTAGAAGAAAATAGCGAATTAACGCCAGAAGAAAAGCAAACACAAAAAGATTTCGCTAATTTAATTGTACTAATCGGAGACATGGGTGTAAACTTCGGTATTTCCGCGCTTACGAAATACGAAGTAAAGGAAAGAGAGAGCGACAACTCCATGAGAAGAAAACAGCTAGAGCGAAGCTGCATAAAAATAATGAACCATTACAGTTTTGTTCCTAATATGTGGACGGAATTGTTGACAGTCTTTTCAGCTTATGGACTTCAAAAATACAACTCTTTAGAATTAAAGCAAGAGAAAAAGAAAGTCGAAAGAAGAGGGCGCAAAACTAAGAAAGTTGACCCAGAAAAACAAAACGATATTTTAAATCAAAATATAAATAAAATACAAGGTGAAGAAATAGAAGAAATAAAGCCAGAAGAAAAAAAGCCGTTGCCGTCCGATAACATGGGTATTATCCAAATGATAACAAACCAAGCTAATTAGTAATAAAGTAGATTAATAAAAAATAAGTATTAAAATGAGTAGTAAGAAAAAACAAAGTAGAAGAGCTATTTTTGCGGGTTTTGTCGGTATGAACCGAACAGGAAAAACCACTATTGCGCTTCAAGTTGTAAAAGAATATAAGAAAGCGAACCCAAAAAACGAAATATTCGTTTTTGACCCTCAAAATAAATTTACCGAATATGCTGATTATATTATACAGGATAAAAACGATATTGCGAACCTACTAGACAGAAAAGATGCTTTATTGATTCTGGACGATTACCAAGCTTTATATCCACAGGACTCAACAGACCAAGTGTTTAGCACTCTATTAACGTATAGAGCGGAGCATGGAATAGACATTTTCTTTATTACTCACCACCCAGCATTGATAAAGCAAAAATTTTCATATTATATGAGCCATTTATTTATTTTTCCTTGTAACTTGTCAAGCGATGTTGTAGGGATTGATAAGAAAGTACCTAACGGGGTTTTTATAGAAAGTTTATTTAGAATTATGGATGAAGAAATAAACGCCACAGGAGGACTAGCAGAAAACGAAAAACTTTACCCTAATTTTAAACATATTGTTTATGATTATGGGTTAATGAAGTATAAAACAATAAATTTTTAAATTATGAAAAAAAGCAAAAAAGGCTACAAGTTAGAAGAAGAGGAAAATTTGAATTTCCTAAAAAAAACTATTAGGATATTTTTACCTAAATCTAGTTTTAGAAATTTCGAGAGTAAAATGAATTTCGGTATAGCGTTTATTCAAGATGTAGTCGGGTTAACTTATAATTCTATTTTTCTATACGGATTATATAGCATTATATTTTAGTATTAAAAAGTTAGTAATAAATTTAAACAGATAAAAAAATGAGTTTTAAAATAAAAGGATTGTTTACAGGAATGATGACCGAAGGTGTAGGAATGTTTTCTGATATGATAACGCCAGATACAGCCGAAGCCACTATTCAAGTATTAGACAACATAGAAAATCATGCTTTATTAAAAGACGATAACGCCTATGTAATTCAAAAACACAAAGGAAAGTTAAAACTAATTCATATTAAAGGCAGCAGCATAACATATGACGATAAGCCAATGATAATAGACTTACAAGACGTTTTAGACGAGATTAGAGGAATGGCTGAAACTAAGCTAGAAGAAGTTGGTTACTTTGATGAAGAAGAATAAAAGGTATTTATAGTAAATATTATAATAATAAGCTTTTAATAACGAGAAAACTGCTTTAATATTGTGCTTATTAATTATAATTAGTAAAAATTAAAAAATGGAAAATAACAAATTAGAAGCCGTAGTAAGAGCAAATACGGCAAGAACAGTTGCGGCGCTACAAGGCGTTTCGAGCGTTGAAAACGGCTTAACAACTTACGCCGTAGATGAGGGGAGCGTATTAGGTTGCGGTCAATCGACAATGATTAACTTAATGTTGGAAAACAAGGATGCTAACAATCCTATTATTGTTTTTTTGGGTACGCCTTTAGGTATTTCAGAAGAAGCACCAAGCGTTAAAAACATTTGGGATGCTATACCAGCAATCCAGCGTTGGTCTGGTGATAACTTGACTAACTTACATGATAATCAAGGGGCTGGGGCTACTTTGCTACAAGAATACAACCGTAGATTTGTACGCCGCCCAATGGCTGTTTCTGGTATTACCGTAGTAACGGATTCAGAAGCACAAAGAAGCCAAAGTATTCAAAAGGTATTTGTACCGGCGAATATTGAAGCAGCTAGAACAGAGCCGTCCAGCTACAAAGGTGTTTATACGGAGTTTAACGAAACGCCGTTATTAGATTCGCCTATTGTTTTGGGTGAATATACCGGAATTGCATATAAAATTGCACCAGCAACAAAAGTTTCTTTAAACATTTCTATTATGGCAATTGATAAAAGTGTTTTTAAAGCATAATTAAAGCCAGAGACATGAACCAGAAAAAAATGCTTATTAGCAAAAAACTTCTGGAAAAAAATGACCCAGTCGAGTTCTTGAAACTTGGCTGGGCTATTTCACCAGAAAGAGTAAAAGGGCTGCTAAAATTGCAGCTAGAAAATTGCGATTGTGTCGATTATGAGAATATGACACCGTCCAACTTTCAAAAAGTTATTGATTCACCAAAATTCAAGCTAGATGCTTTTCAAAGCGCTTTTCAATCAAATTCAAATGAATTTGTAAAAGCGTATAGAGAAGGAAAGTTTGACGTAAATTAGCAATGTTTATGAAAACAGCACTATATATATTAGCAACAGTAGCCGTACTTTCTTTAATTGTCTTTTTAATTACAAAAAGTCAAACGCAAAAAAGTCAAGAGCAAGAAAAGAAAAAGAAATTTTCTTTACGTGAAATAGCAGAACTTTTCAAGAGAGCGAATGACGAGCCAGCAGAAGTAACAGAAGCAACAGCTTAAAAATAAGACATGAAGTATAATTTTATCAAAATTTCGGTTTATATTCTGATTGTTATTATTGTTGTTTTTCTAGCGAATTACTTGCTAGGGCTTTTTAAAGGCAAAGACAAAGACAAATGGAATTTAAGCACCATTAACTCTAGCGAGCCAGAAACACAATACAAAACTATTGACGGGGTTGAAATGGTTAGGGTTAAATGGAATGAACAAGAGGGCTGGTCTGAATGGACTGAAAGATATACTGATTAATTAATAATTAAGATATGACAAAGAAAATTGTAATAACGATAATAGTCCTTATGCTGGTTGCTGGGGGTGTTTTTCTATTTTTAGAAAGTAGAAAGAAAAAAGAAATTTTAGATGAAACGGAAGAAACCGAAACTATTAATTCTGGAACTGTTATTGACCTTGGAAGAATTACAGCAAAAAAGAAAGTGAGTTTAAATGATGATATTGTAAGGGAAGCCCAGAAACAAAAAATATTTGAATAATGAATAAAATTATAGCCAAAATTTCAAATATGCCGCCGAAAATGATTATAGCTTATATAGTTGTTTTAATTGCGCTTTTTTTAATTATTAAGTTTTTTGTAAAACCGAAAGTAAGCCAGATATTTAACGATGCACGTTATAAAATTGCTGGGGGCAAAACTTCTGATGGTTCTAGCGTAAAGACTATTTCAGATAATAGAAAAGCCATGATAACAGCAGCCGCAAAAGAACTATACGAAGCCGTTTACAGCTGGTGGGGTTCAGCAGCCGACAGAGTAACGCCACTAACAAAAATAAACGCTTTAAACGATGCAGAATTTATATATGCTTATGAGAGTTATATGAGGCAATTTTCAAAAAACCCTTATTATGACGTAAGCAATGAAGTAATGGTTTCTAATGAGAAAGATAAGTTTTTAACCAGAGCCGCAGCTTTAGGGTTGCCAACAAGCAAGGATGCGGTTGTACCAAACGATGTAAAAGGATAATAAAATGAAAAATATTTTATATATAGCGATTTTTGTAATAGTAGGCTTTATTGTAGCTACTTTTATTACAGTTTTCTCTAATAAGAAGAAAGCGAGCAAGTCTATTTCGACAAATTTCAAACATTTTGAGTTTTCAGATTTTGATAGTCCAGCCGTTTCGGGCGTTGATTCATCCGAAGCCGTTAGGACTTCAAGGTCTGGTACTTTCTTAAAAGATTCGGGGTTTAAGTTTATGGAAAGAGGGTTTTTAGATTCATTAGAGGGAGCGTTAGAGCGTTTTTACGGTGAAAACGATACGGATACTAAGGTAAATGTTTTAAGCGGCTATATAAGCCCTCAATTACTTTCTTTTTTAATTGCTAAAGACTTATTGAAAGAAAATGAGAACTTTCAAGTAACTGGAAGAGCAGCAAGGCTAGATACTTCTGAATTAGATGAAAGAGAGTTAAAGCTGCTTGTTAACGCCCTAAAGTCTAAAGGAATTAGACATATAGGCTACGGTGAAAACTTTTTATTTGTCTCTAATATACCAGAAAAAGACAGAGTAGATTATTTAATTAAGTAAATTATGAAAACGATTATTATAGGTTTGTTTGTTGGGCTTTTAATTGTGTTAGCTGCACAAGTTTATTCAGCATACAGAATTTTATCAAATGCAAAATACGATTTTGCAGATATTTCTAATATTGCGCTAATTTTTAGACGTAGTAAAAAAACGTTGAATATTCAGATATTTAACCCTTTACAAAGGGCTTTAAGCCTTAAAGATGTTACTATTGACTTCATGAAAGGCAATGAGTTTATGGGGGGCTTTTTGCCAGCAGATATAAAAATATCTAAAGGAACTAACAACGTAGCTTTAGAGTTTGTAAACTCAACAAAATACATGAGTATAGCAACGGATTATTTGAACAACAAACTATCGGACTATACAATGGTTATTCGAGGGAATTGGTTAGGTTTAGTACCGTTTAAGTATTCTTACAAAATGAAAAATATTATTTAATTATTATTATTATGAAAACGATTATTATAATTACAGTTGTTGCCGTTATTTTGCTTGGTATATTTTACTTTTTAGAAGCAAAGAAGAGCAAGGAAAGAGAACAAATGATACAAGCAGCACCAGAAGCGCAAGGCGCAAGCTGGGTTGATAGTGTTTCAGCTATTCTAGGAGGTTTTGGAGGGCTTTATAAAAATGTAAAGGATAAGAACGCAGAAAAAAACAATGGTACACCAACAGTCGCTTGGGGTGAAGAAAATTTTAGATAGTCATGAGAGCTATTACTTTAGCCGCTTCTTTACTTTCGATAATAGCTTCTATTTATATTATAATGGACTTGCGAGAAAAAAGAAAGTCTTTAAAAAATTAGGAAATGAAAAATATATTTTTATATACAATTATTTTGTGCGCTACTTTTTTAGCGGTTTTCTTTGTTGTTACGACAATTCAGATTCGTAAAGAGAAAAAAGTTTTTGGAGGAATGACAAAGCAGCAATTCAAAGAGAAAGTTGCTAGAGCTTATGAAGAGGAATATAAGAAAAATAGATTGGCTTATTGGCTTCGCCGTCCAGATAATTGGGTTACACCTAATCTAGATGCAAAAGTATTGGAAACGGGGCGTACCTATGAAGAAGTTGCAAAAAACGACATAGACTATTTATGGAATCAAAACAATGACCCTTTAATAAGCCCAGACCCTAAAGCAGCAAGTAATTTATGGGCAAAATCATACGTTGAGGGGTTGGGGCTTGATTTTGAACAGCCAGAAATAAAAGCCGCAATATCTAACATTCAGAAATTTTAAGCCATGAAAAAGACACTTATAATAATTTTAAAGTACTTACTTGTTTTCGGGGTTGCTTACGGCGTTTATTTGCTTATTCAAAACCGTAACTTCATAAAGAAGTACGGGGCTTCAAAAAAAGGACTTTCTGAAACTTTAGGCAATGAAATTGGAAGCGAATGGATAAGGGTGATGAAAGAGTATCTATATGCAACGCCTCCAGCTAATGTAGAAGAGCGCACCAAAGGAATTAAAAATATCGACCATACAGCAGCCGAGTGGGCTTTTGCTATTAATGATAGCGCAAAAAACCCCTTGAACCTTATGACTTTAGAGCGTTTTAAGATAGGTTTAGAAAATGGAAGTATAAAGCCTTGGAACAATGAAGAATACACAAGTGAAGTAGCTAACAATTTAGGCTACGCTCTTAAAACTAGCCATATTTCACAACTTCAAAAAGGTGATTGGCAAAAGTATATTAAAACCGTAGCAGACCGATACGGTCTTGACTATCAAAAAGATATACAAATAATTAACAACGCAATAGAGCGTTATGCAAATACTTTATAATTATGTTAAGCGCAATAGGTAATATTATTGGAGGAGGGGCTAACGTTTTTGCTGGACTAACGCAAGGCACAGCAGAATGCGGCGCACGTCCACTATTTGTTGGTAAACAGCGTAATAAATACAATGATTGTATAAGACAAGCCCAACAAACGGAAAAGCAAAAAGCGCAAGCTAAAGCAGCTACAATGAAAAGAATAGCTTTAGTAATTGGCGTTATTGTAGTAGTAGCTATAATTACAGTTTTGATAATCAAAAGAAAATAAGATAATTTAATAATAAATTTTTAATACTAAAAAAATGAAAATTACAAAATCAAAAGAAGAAATAGCAAAGCAATTAGGAGGTAATTTGGTCTATGGTTTAGGTCTTGACTTAGATGCTGGAATACAGCAAACGCCTATTGTGAACGAAGAGGGTGAGCTGACTGGGTTCGACAATGAAATGAACGTACCTAGTACAATTAAAAAAATTGCAGCAAACGCCTTTGCTAGCAAAGAAATTTCAAAAGTCAATCTATCGGAGGGGCTTCTGGAAATATTGCATGGGGCTTTTTACGACAATGAGATAAAAAGCCTAGTCATACCTAGTACGGTTACTAATTTAGGGTATAAAGAGGGGTTTGTTTTGGGTACAGATAAAGGGGCTTTTGAAGAAAACTTACTGACAAGCGTGGAACTCGGAAGAGTTGAAAAGATAGGACAATTAGCATTTTATAATAACGAACTGACAGACGTAGCGATACCAGATTCAGTAACAATAATAGAACTATATGCATTTGCGAATAACCAACTAGCGGAACTCGTAATACCAGACTCAGTAACAGTAATAGGAGTAGGAGCGTTTGAGAGCAATCAACTAACGGAACTCGCAATTCCAGATTCAGTAACAACAATAGAAGAGAACGCATTTTCGGACAACCAACTAGCAGAACTCGTAATTCCAGATTCAGTAACAACAATAGAAGAGAACGCATTTGCTAATAATAACCTCACAACAGTATCCGTACCATACGGAAAGGGTACGGAATGGGAGACCGCATTTGACAACGGCGTTGTTTTAGTAGAACGACCAGACCCAGAAGCACAATAACCCCGCCCCGCACGGCACCAGCCCGTACTTTGATTAGTACGGGCTTTTTTGGCTTTGTACTTTCGCAGCACGGCACCGCACAGCACGGCACGGC
>SMFH01000071.1_pt1 | contig 15579 bp, 16 predicted proteins | sample 2456121 | NCBI WGS metagenome assembly SMFH01 (sample SAMN10132613, study PRJNA489261) | soil metagenome | isolation source: day120 antibiotic-silty clay loam soil | place: USA
CCGCTATCCTCCATCTCGCCGCGAAGATCGCGGGCGACAGCGGCGCTATCGGTCCGGCGGGCACACCGGCAGAAGGCGGCTGGGTTGGTTTCAATGTGCTGCATACCGCGGCATCGCGCGTTGGCGCGCTCGATCTCGGCTTCGTCAAAGGCCAGGACATGGCCGGCATTCTCGGCGGCGGCATGGAGTTCGTCTGGCTGCTCGGCGCGGATGAATTCGACATGGCGAAGCTCGGCAATGCCTTTGTTGTCTATCAGGGCACGCATGGCGATGTTGGCGCGCATCGCGCCGATGTCATTCTCCCGGGCGCGGCCTACACCGAGAAGGAAGGCCTCTACGTCAATTTCGAGGGGCGCGTGCAGCGCACCAGACGCGCCGTGTTCCCGCCAGGCGATGCGAAGGAAGACTGGGCGATCATCCGCGCCTATTCGCAGGTCGCGGGCAAGACGCTTCCTTATGACGATCGCGATGCCTTGCATCAGGCGATGTACAAGGACGCGCTGACCTTCAAGGATATGCACGAAGCGCCCGCGCATCTGGGCGCCGATCCGGCGGTGTGGGGCGCCATCGGAAAGGCAGGCGCCATCGACGGCAAAGCGCCGCTGGAATGCACGATTCGCGATTTCTACCTGCAAAACCCGATCGCACGCGCGAGCGAGACGATGGCCGAATGCAGCCGCATCTTCGTAAGCGGCGCCCAACAGTTGGCGGCGGAGTAGGCGATGGGTCTGATCCCCTTCTTTCAGTCGCACGGCGTTCCCTACGGTTGGGCGTGGACGCTGAGTTACGGCATCTTCACCGTGATCTTCGAACTTATTCTCGCGGTGTCGGTGGCGTTCTTCATTCTCGCAGACCGCAAGATATGGGCGGCGGCGCAGATGCGGCGCGGTCCGAATGTTGTTGGCCCCTTCGGCCTGTTCCAGACCTTCGCGGATGCGTTCAAGTTTTTCTTCAAGGAGGTCATCATTCCGTCGGGGGCGAACAAGGTTCTGTTCCTGCTGGCGCCGCTGATCACCGCCACGCTGGCGTTCTCCGCCTGGGCCGTGATCCCGGTAGCCTCCGGCTGGGTGATCTCCAACATCAATGTCGGCATCCTTTATCTCTTCGCGATCTCGTCTCTCAGTGTTTATGGCGTGATCGTGGCGGGCTGGTCGTCCAATTCGAAATATCCCTTCCTCGCGGCGCTGCGCAGCGCCGCGCAGATGGTGTCCTACGAAGTCTCCATCGGCTTCGTGATCATCACGGTTCTGCTTTTCGCCGGTTCGCTGAACCTGACGGCCATTGTGGAGGCCCAGCGGCATGGCTGGTTCGCCTTCACCATGCTGTTTCCGATGTTCGTGATCTTCTTCGTCTCCTCACTGGCGGAAACGCAGCGCCCGCCGTTCGATCTTCTGGAAGCCGAATCCGAGCTCGTCGCCGGGTTCATGACCGAATATTCGTCCACGCCGTTCCTGCTGTTCTTCCTCGGCGAATATATGAACGTCATCATGCTGTCCGGCCTGATGGCGGTTCTGTTCCTGGGCGGTTGGTTGCCGATCTGGGACGTGTGGCCGCTCAATGCCATTCCCGGCGTGATCTGGTTTCTCGGCAAACTTTTCTTCCTGTTCTTCCTGAATTCGATGGTGAAGGCGATCGTGCCGCGCTATCGCTACGATCAACTCATGCGCCTCGGCTGGAAGGTGTTCCTGCCGTTCTCCATGCTTTGGGTCGTGCTCACCGCGGGCTGGGTCGTATTCCGCTCGGGAGGCTTCTGATGGCTTCGCTGGATCGCGCCGCGCGCAGCATCTTTCTTTGGGATTTCGTCACGAGCTTCCTCACTATCCGTTCGAAAAAGGCGCCCTGTCGCCCCGCTTCCGGGGCGAGCATGCGCTGCGCCGCTATCCCAACGGCGAAGAGCGTTGCATCGCCTGCAAGCTGTGCGAGGCGATCTGCCCGGCGCAGGCCATCACCATCGAAGCCGAGCCGCGCGCCGACGGTTCGCGCCGCACCACGCGCTACGACATCGACATGGTGAAGTGCATCTATTGCGGCCTTTGCCAGGAAGCCTGCCCGGTAGACGCGATCGTGGAAGGCCCGAACTTCGAATTCGCCACCGAGACGCGCGAAGAACTCTACTACGACAAGAACCGGCTGCTCGCGAATGGCGACCGCTGGGAGCGCGAGATCGCGCGCAACCTCGAATTGGACGCGCCCTATCGATGATCGCCCCCGCCCACATCATTGCGAAGGAGATCGGCTGATGTCTCTTGCCGATATCCAGGCGCGTGCGCGTTCGAAAGCCGGCAGCGCCGATCCGAAGGCGCGAGCGAAATATTTCCACGCGGCGAACAACGCGCGGAAGCTCGCGAACCTGAAGGCGGAAGGTTATGTGGTCCCGCTTTCGGAATGGCTCGGCCACAATAACGGGCCGGACTGGTTCGCCTCCGAACTCTTCATCGAACACTGCTGGAAGCTGGCGCACGAAAAAGCCTGGGCGCCGCCGACGCAGGAAATCGGCATACGCCGCGCCCGCAAAGCCGAAGCTCTGGGCGTGACCTACAAACAATACGTCCTGGAAATTCTGGAACGCGGCCGCTATCTCGACGAAGAGACAGCCGCAGAATTGCGAATGCACTGATGCTGCTGCAAGCGATCGCCTTCTACGTTTTCTCTTTCGTGCTGCTGGTTTCGGCGCTCATGGTCGTGTCCGCGCGCAATCCGGTGCATTCGGTCCTGTACCTGATCTTTGCGTTCTTCAATGCGGCGGGGCTGTTCGTGCTGCTGGGCGCCGAGTTCCTGGCGATGATCCTGGTCGTCGTCTATGTCGGGGCGGTCGCCGTTCTATTCCTCTTCGTCGTCATGATGCTCGACGTCGATTTCGAGGATCTCAAAAAAGGCACGTTGCAATATCTGCCGCTGGGGGCACTGATCGGTCTTGGTATGGCGGCGGAGCTGATCCTCGTCGGCAGCGTCTGGGCTTTCGCGCCGGGTGCCCATGCCGCGTTGGGCAGCGCAACGCCTGCAGGCATGACGAACACCGAAGCGCTCGGCCATATCCTCTATACGGATTATATCTATTACTTCCAGACTGCGGGTCTGGTGCTGCTGGTCGCGATGATCGGCGCCATCGTGTTGACCCTGCGCGTGCGTCCCGGCGTTCGTCGCCAGTCCATCCCGGTGCAGAACGCGCGCACGCCGGCCATGGCGATGGAAATGCATGACGTGAAACCAGGGCAGGGGGCATAACATGACCATCGGTCTTGGCCATTATCTCGCGCTCGCGGCGATCCTGTTCACCATCGGCGTATTCGGAATTTTCCTGAACCGCAAGAATGTCATCATCATCCTGATGTCGATCGAGCTGATCCTGCTCGCGGTGAACATCAACTTCGTGGCCTTCTCCTCCTTCCTGCACGATCTGGTGGGGCAGGTGTTCGCGCTGTTCGTACTCACCGTCGCCGCTGCCGAGGCCGCCATCGGCCTTGCTATTCTCGTCGTCTATTTCCGCAACCGCGGCTCCATCGCCGTGGAAGACGTCAACGTCATGAAAGGCTGAGGCGTGTACGCAGCGATCGTCTTTCTTCCGCTTCTAGGTTCGGCCATCGCCGGGCTGTTCGGCCGCGTCATCGGCGCGCGCCCGAGCGAGATCATCACCACGGTGCTGTTGTTCGTCTCCGCCGCGCTGTCCTGCTACGCGTTCTACGACGTTGCGCTCATGGGCCATGGCGCGATCCTGAAGATCATGCCGTGGATCACCTCGGGCAGCTTCGAAGCCGACTGGACGATCCGGGTGGATACGCTCACCGCCGTGATGCTGGTCGTCGTGACCGTCGTCTCTTCGCTCGTGCACCTTTATTCCATCGGCTACATGCACGAGGACCCGAGCCGCCAGCGGTTCTTCTCCTATTTGTCGCTATTCACCTTCGCGATGTTGATGCTGGTAACAAGCAACAACTTCCTGCAGATGTTCTTCGGCTGGGAGGGCGTGGGCCTCGCGTCCTATCTGCTCATCGGCTTCTGGTATGAAAAGCCGTCCGCCAATGCCGCCGCGATGAAGGCCTTCGTGGTCAACCGCGTGGGCGATTTCGGGTTCGCGCTGGGCATCTTCGGCGTGTTCTTCATCTTCCACACGCTCGATTTCGACACCGTGTTCCGCGCCGCCCCCGCGATGGTGGGCCATACCTTCCACTTTGGAAGCTGGGACGTCGATGTCCTGACCACGCTCTGCCTGCTGCTGTTCGTCGGTGCGATGGGCAAGTCGGCGCAGATCGGCCTGCACACCTGGTTGCCGGACGCGATGGAAGGCCCCACGCCGGTTTCCGCGCTAATCCACGCCGCGACTATGGTGACGGCGGGCGTGTTCCTCGTTTGCCGCTGTTCGCCGCTGTTTGAGCACGCGCCCACGGCATTGGCATTCGTGACCTTCATCGGCGCGACCACCGCCTTCTTTGCGGCAACGGTCGGCCTGTTCCAGAACGACATCAAGCGCGTGATCGCTTACTCAACCTGTTCGCAACTCGGCTATATGTTCGCCGCCGCCGGCGTGTCGGCTTACGGCAACGCGATGTTCCACCTCTTCACGCATGCCTTCTTCAAGGCGCTGCTGTTTCTCAGCGCGGGCGCGGTGATCCATTCGCTGCATCACGAGCAGGACATGCGGAAGATGGGCGGCCTCGCCAAATATATTCCGTTCACCTGGGCGATGATGCTGATCGGTAATCTGGCGCTGACCGGCGTCGGCATCCCGGTGCTCGGCATCGGCACCGCGGGCTTCTACTCCAAGGACGGCATCATCAACGCCGCGTTCCTATCCAGCGGGGGCATGGGCCAATACGCCTTCTGGCTGACGCTGATTGCCGCGGGCATGACGGCGTTTTATTCGTGGCGCCAGTTCCTGATGACCTTCCATGGTCCCTATCGTCCGGATCTGCACACGCATCAGCATCTTTCGCATGCCGATCACGGCGCGCATTCACATGACGAACCGGATGCCGGCGACGATCACGGCCATCATGGTCCAGTGAAGCTCTCGGACGTGCATGAATCGCCGCTGGTTATGCTGATCCCGTTGGCGATCCTCGCGGCCGGCGCATTGTTTGCGGGCGCAGCGTTCGATCATACTTTTGTTGGCATCGATGCTGGCGGTTTCTGGCGCACCTCGTTGAGCGCAATCACCGGACATCATGGCGCCGAAGCGGAAGTGCCACTGTGGGTCGAACTCGCGCCAATCATCCTTACGATCATCGGCTTCGGCATTGCCTACTACTATTACGTGCTGCATCCCGATCTACCGCCGAAGATGGCCGCGAAGAAGGGCCTGCTCTACACGTTCTTCTACAACAAATGGTACTTCGACGAGCTGTATGACTTCCTCTTCGTTCGCCCGGCCATGTGGATCGGCCGCAAGCTTTGGAAGATCGGCGACGGCAAGATCATCGACGGGTTGGGGCCTGACGGCGTCGCCGCCCGGGTTCTGGACGTGACGCGCGAAACGGTGCGCATCCAGTCCGGCTATGTCTATCACTACGCGCTGGCGATGCTGGCAGGAGCGCTTGTGCTGATTACCTGGTTCATGGTGGCGGGAGGCGCGCTGTGAGCCATCTTCCCATCCTCTCGATTGTCACCTTCCTGCCCATGGTCGCCGGGTTGTTTATCCTGCTTGCCGGTGGCGACACGCGGAGCCGCGCCAACACGGCGCGCTGGGTGGCGTTGATCGCCACCATCGCGGATCTTGCCGTCGCGATTTACATCTGGGCGCAGTTCGACGGTTCGACCGCGGCGTTCCAGTTCGTCGAGCGCGCGCAATGGCTGGGCGGCAACATCACCTATCATATGGGCGTGGACGGCATTTCCGTTCTGTTCGTGGTGTTGACGGCGCTCCTGATGCCGTTCTGCATTCTCGCCAGCTGGAAATCGATCGAGACCAGAGTGCCGGAATACATGGTCGCGTTCCTGGCGTTGCAGACGTTGATGATCGGCGTGTTCTGCGCGCTCGATCTAGTCCTCTTCTACGTGTTCTTCGAAGGTGGCCTGATCCCGATGTTTCTCATCATCGGCGTGTGGGGCGGCAAGCGGCGCGTCTATGCCAGTTTCAAGTTCTTTCTCTACACGCTGCTCGGCTCGGTGCTGATGCTGCTGGCGATCCTGTGGATGTATCTCTACAGCGGCACCACCGATATCGAGACGCTGCTCAACACCGCGCATTTCCCGGTGGCGATGCAAGGCTTCCTCTGGTTCGCCTTCTTCGCCAGCTTTGCGGTGAAGATGCCGATGTGGCCGGTGCACACATGGCTGCCCGACGCCCACGTGGAAGCGCCGACCGCTGGGTCGGTCGTTCTGGCGGGGATCCTGCTGAAGATGGGCGGCTACGGCTTCCTGCGCTTCTCGCTGCCGATGTTTGCCAGCGCCTCCGCCACCTTTACGCCCTTCATCTTCGTGCTTTCGGTCGTGGCCATCATCTACACGTCCTATGTCGCGTTGGCGCAGGAGGATATGAAGAAGCTGATCGCCTATTCGTCGGTCGCGCATATGGGCTTCGTGACCATGGGCATTTTCACCTTCACCCACGTTGGGATCGAGGGCGGCATCTACCAGATGCTGAGCCACGGCATCGTCTCTGGCGCGCTCTTCCTTTGCGTTGGCGTGATCTATGACCGCATGCACACCCGCGAGATCGCGGCCTATGGCGGCCTTGTCGCGCGCATGCCGATCTATGCCGCGTGTTTCATGGTGTTCACGCTCGCCAATGTGGGCTTGCCGGGCACCAGCGGTTTTGTCGGCGAATTCCTCACCATGCTGGGCGCGTTCCATGTCAATACATGGGTTGCGATCTTCGCCACGACGGGAATCATCCTGTCGGCCGCGTATATGCTTTACCTCTATTGGCGCATCATCTTCGGTAAGCTGGTCAAGCCCAGCCTCATGGCCATCCAGGACCTGACGGCGCGCGAGATCGCCATTCTCGCACCGCTGGTGATCGCCACGATCGTCATGGGGGTCTATCCGAATTTTGTGTTCAAGATTACGAGCGCCTCGGTCGAGCATCTGCTGGATCAGAACAAGCAGGCGCTGGCTCTCGATCATGCGCCGAAACTGGCATCCATCGGGAAGGTGAGCCCGTGAATATCTCCGTTGATCTCGCGATCCTTGCGCCGGAACTGATCGTCACGATCGGCGCCATGGCGTTGCTGCTGTTTGGCGCGATCCGTGGCGAAAAAGGCATCGGCCTTGTTTCGACGCTGGCGATTGTCGTCATGGCGATTGCCGCGTGGTTTGTGGTCATGCCGTTGTCGTCCGAGGCCCGCGCTTTCGGCGGCGCGTTCGTGATCGACGATTTCGCGCGTTTCGCCAAGCTGCTGATTCTTCTCGGTTCCGCGGTAACGCTTCTGATGGCGCAGGATTATTTCAAAGCCCAGGGCATCGACAAATTCGAGTTCCCGGTTCTGGTGCTGCTTGCCACGACCGGCATGATGCTGATGGTGTCCGCGTCCAGCTTCATCGGGCTCTATATGGGCATCGAGTTGCAGAGCCTCGCGCTCTATGTGCTGGCGGCGTTCCACCGCGACTCGCTGCGCTCCACAGAGGCCGGTTTGAAATATTTCGTCCTCGGCGCGCTATCCTCCGGCATGATGCTGTATGGCATCTCGCTGATTTACGGCTTCACCGGCACGACGGACTTCGCCGCGATCGCCCACATCGTTACCGCCTCCAATGTCAGCGTCGGCTTGATCTTTGGTATTGTGTTTCTGATCTCCGGCCTGGCCTTCAAGATTTCGGCCGTGCCGTTCCATATGTGGTCGCCGGACGTTTATGAGGGCGCCCCCACCCCGATCACGGCGTTCTTTTTCATGTCGCCCAAGGTCGCGGCGATGATCCTCTTTGTGCGGGCCATGTTGGGGCCGTTCCCCGGCGCCTTCCACCAGTGGCAGCAGATCGTCGTAGCGATCTCCGTGCTGTCGATGGTGCTGGGTGCGTTTGCCGCTATCGGTCAGTCCAATATCAAACGCCTGATGGCTTACAGTTCCATCGGCCATATGGGGTATGCCCTTCTGGGGCTCGCTGCGGGTACGACGCAGGGCGTAGAGGGCGTGCTGCTCTATATGCTGATCTACCTTGTCACCAACGCCGGCGTCTTCGTCTGCATTCTCGCGATGCGGCGCCATGGTGAGCAGGTGGAAACGATTGCCGATCTCGCCGGCCTCGCGCGCACACAGCCAAAGCTCGCCTTCGCTTATTCGGCGTTGATGTTCAGTCTCGCGGGTATTCCGCCGCTCGCTGGCTTCTTCGCGAAATTCTACGTCTTCATGGCGGCGATCGGGGCGGGCCTCTACATTCCCGCTATTATCGGCGTGCTCGCGAGCGTGGTTGGGGCATTCTATTATCTGCGCATCGTCAAGCTGATTTACTTCGATGAGCCCGCGCCCGCGTTCGATATGGGCCTTCTTGGCGCCAAGCTAGGTACGATCCTCGTCGGCTCCGGTGTGTTCTCGGTGTTCTTCGTGGTGGGCGCCGCGCCGCTGGTGGCCGCTGCCGCCAACGCGGCACATGCGCTGCTGCCGTGAACCCCTGGCCGCAAGGCTATGCGCGGCGGGAATGGACTGAGATCGACTCCACCAATGAGGAAGCACGCCGTCTCGCCGCGAGCGGTGAGCGCGGCCCTATCTGGTTGCGCGCCGACAGTCAGACCGCAGGCCGGGGCAGGCGGGGACGCGCCTGGGAGTCGCCGGCCGGCAATCTCGCCGCCACGCTGCTGATCGCGCCGGGCAAGCCCGCGTCTGAATGCGCGCAACTCTCCTTCGTCACCGCCATTGCCGCCGCTGATACCGCGTCCAGTTTCGCACCCAATACCGAGATCAAGGTGAAGTGGCCGAACGATGTGCTGGCGAATGGCCGCAAGCTCTCCGGTATCCTGCTGGAATCCGCGAGCGGGGGCGATGGCGCGCTCACCTTTCTTGCCATCGGCATCGGCATAAACCTCGCGCACTTCCCGCCCGATACGGAATTTCCGGCAACGTCGCTGGCCGCGCTCGGTGTTTCCGTGCCGTCAGCTTCCGCGGCGCTTACGCAACTCGCCGCCCACTTCGCGAAATGGTATGAAGTGTGGATGATGAACGGCTTTTCGCCCATCCAGGATGCATGGCTCGCCCGCGCCGCGGGTTTGGGCAGCCGTATCCGCGCGCGCCTGACGCATGAGGAAACCACCGGTGTGTTCGAAGGCATCGACGCCACCGGCGCGCTGATCCTCCGCGAAGCCCAAGGCCGCACGCGCACCATCGCTGCCGGAGAGGTTTTCTTCTGATGCTTCTCGCTATCGATGCCGGCAACACCAACATCGTCTTCGCCGTGTTCGACGGTAACCAGATGCGCGCGGAATGGCGTGCGGTGACGGAAACGACGCGCACGGCGGACGAATATGCCGTGCTCCTCAACCCGCTTTTGCAACTGCAGGGTCTGGCCTTCTCCGATCTCGACGCCGCGATCATCGCGACGGTCGTGCCGCAGGCGCTGTTCGACTTGCGCCTGTTCTGCCGCCGCTATCTCAACTGCGAAGCGCTTGTGGTGGGCGATGCGGATGTCGATCTGGGCATTGAGGTCCATACCGACCGTCCATCCGCCGTGGGCGCAGACCGTCTCGTCAACGCCGTCGCCGCGCATGAGCGCTACAAGGGCGCATTGATCGTGGTCGATTTCGGAACGGCGACGACGTTCGACATCGTGGACGAAAACGGCAATTACGAAGGCGGCGTCATCGCACCGGGCGTGAATGTGTCCGCCGAAGCGTTGCATCAGGCGGCCGCGATGCTGCCGCGTGTCGCCGTGGGCCGCACGCAGAACGTCATCGGCAAGGACACGGTGCCGGCCATGCAGTCCGGCCTGTTCTGGGGTTATGTCGGGCTGATCGAAGGCCTCATCACGCGCATCAAGGAAGAGTACGGCAAGCCCATGACGGTGATCGGCACCGGCGGTCTTGCCACGCCATTCCATCGCCAGACGCAAGCGATCGATCATCTCGACCATGATCTCACCATCCGTGGCCTGATCCAGATCTACGCGCGCAATGCCAAGACGCCGCGCGCGTTGAAGGCGTGATGGGATCACCTATGCATAGTGACGAACTTGTCCTGCTTCCGCTTGGCGGCGCGGGCGAGATCGGGATGAACTTCAACGCCTACGGCTTCGGCCCGCCGGACGAACGCAAGTGGATCGTGGTGGACTGCGGCGTGTTGTTCGGCCGCGAGACCGATACGCCCGGCATCGATATCATCATGCCGGACATCCGGTTCCTCGAAGAACGCTCCGAGGATGTGCTCGGCATCGTCCTTACCCATGCGCACGAAGATCACATCGGCGCCATCGGCCATTTGTGGCCGCTGCTGCAATGCCCGATGTATGCCACGCCGTTTACCGCGCGGCTGATGGAAGACAAGCTGGCGGAAGCGGGCCTGCAGGACCGGGTGAAGACGCGCGTCGTGCCGTTGGGCGGTCGCATCACGCTTGGTCCGTTCGACATCGAATTCCACTCCATCACCCATTCCATTCCGGAGCCCAACGCGCTGGTGATCCGGAAGCTGGACCCCGATCCATTGATCGGCGAAGCCACCGACGAAGCCGCGTTCCGCAAGATCGGCGACGAAGGCGTGCTGGCGATGGTGTGCGATTCCACCAATGCCCTGGTGCAAGGTCATTCTGGCTCCGAAGGCGATGTAAAAAAAGGCCTGACAGAACTCATCGGCACGTTGAAGGGCAAAGTCGCGGTCACCGGCTTCGCATCGAACCTGGCCCGCCTGCAAAGCGTGGCCGAAGCAGCGCAGGTGCACGGCCGCAAAGTCGCGCTGGTCGGCCGTTCCATGCATCGCATCACCGGTGCGGCGCGTGAGACGGGCTATCTCGATGATTTTCCAAGCCTGATCGGGGAAGACGAAGCCGCGCAACTGCCCGATAATCGCGTGCTCTATCTGTGCACCGGCAGCCAGGGTGAGCCGCGCGCGGCGCTGGCGCGGATCGCGCGCGGCGATCATCCCACCGTGCAGTTGGGCGAGGGGGATGCGGTGATCTTCTCGTCGCGCATCATTCCGGGCAATGACATCGCGATTCACGAATTGCATAACCAGCTTTCCGCGCTCGGCGTGGAAGTGCTGACGGTCGAAGATCACTTCGTCCACGTCTCCGGCCATCCATGCCGTGACGAGTTGTCTGAGATGTATCGCTGGGTCCGGCCGCAGATCGCCGTACCGGTGCATGGCGAGTTGCGCCACATGTCCGAACATGCCCGGCTCGCGCGTTCGCTGCAGGTGCCGCAGGCCGTGGTCGTGCAGAACGGCGACATGCTGCGGCTCGCGCCGGGCCGCGCCATGGTGATCGACGAAGTACCCGCCGGCCGGGTCTATATGGACGGCCGGGTGATGACCGAAGCCGATGCGGGCCTCACGCGCCATCGCCGCGCCATGGCGTTTGCGGGGTTCATCGGCATCACGCTCGCGCTGGATGGCAAGAACCGCATCGCGGGCGAGCCGTCCTTCTTCTTCGAAGGCGTCCCAGAAGAGGTGCAGGAACCGGTGCGCGAGGCCGTTGCGGTAACCGTCAAGCGCCACAATCCCAAACGCGCGGACGAGGAAGACCTGAAAGAGCAGGTGCGCCGTGCCGGCCGCCGCGCCGCCAATGACGCCTGGGGCAAAAAGCCCGTCACGCGGGTGGAGATTTTGTGGGTTTGATTTAACCCTTGTCATGGTCCGCCGGAGTGCGGGCCACCCAGTTGCAATCTACGTTGCCGGTGCAGAATATTGCTGAGCAGAATTTTGTAGAACCGAGCGGTATCACCTGGGTGGCCCGCACTCCGGCGGGCCATGACAATCGAGGATGAGGTTTCGGAATGATCGGCCGTTTGAACCATGTCGCCATTGCGACGAAAGACATCAAGAAGGCCGCCGCGGTCTATCGCGATACGCTGGGCGGGAAGGTCTCGGGTGAAGTGCCACAACCCGATCACGGCGTGACCACCGTGTTCGTCGATCTGGGCAACACCAAGATTGAATTGCTGGAACCACTGGGCGAGAATTCGCCGATCGCGAAATTCCTCGAGAAGAATCCGAACGGCGGCATGCACCATGTCTGCTACGAGGTGGACGACATTTACGCCGCGCGCGACCAGATGAAGAAAATGGGCGCGACCATCACCGGCACAGGCGAGCCGCGCATCGGCGCGCATGGCAAGCCGGTGATCTTCCTGCACCCGAAGGATTTCGTCGGCACGCTGGTCGAACTGGAACAGGCGTGATCAACGGCGCAATCCACGGCGCGGTTCTTCTCAGCGCCTTCCTGGGCTTCTTCTTTCTTTCGCTGTTCTGTCTTATCCCGGTGGGATTGGGTGAGGTCGATCCGGAGACCGGCGCTCCGAGAAGTCCGCAACTCGTCAAGAAGGCACTGATCGCTCTTGGCATCGCTTGCGTGCTGTCGGCGATCTTCTACACGCTGATCGCACTGAAAATTATCGACCTTTAGCTCAGCGCGATCTTTGCAATGAACGCGAGCGCAACCGAGGCGACAGCCGCGTTGACCTCGCGCCACCGTCCCGACACAAGCTTGATGGCGGCATAGGCGATGAATCCGATGCCGATGCCTGCCGCGATGGAATAGGTGAACGGTATCGCCAGCGCGGTAACGAGTGCCGGCGCGGCTTCCGTCACGTCTTCCCAATCGATGTCCTTCAGGCCTTTCGCCATAAGCGCCGCGACGAACACCAGGGCGGGCGCTGTCGCATAAGCCGGAATGGCCGCGGCCAGCGGACTGAGGAAGAGGCTCAGGAGGGAAGAAATTCTGCGGCAGGATATTGATTACAAAAATCCGCTGACGGGATGTGTTGTTTCAAGAACACAGAAGCGGACTTCGGTACGACTCCCTCTTTTATGCGCGGATCGCCTCCCCATTTATCGTGGCTCTCGACTTCGACGGACACAGAGAGAGGGGGAAGGGGGGAGGGGGATGCGGCAAACGTGAAAACGACTGCTTCGCGCGTGCCACAGATACAAGATGTAGGTTTTCAGCGAATTCGGAATCGAAAAAACGACATTCAATTTGAGAGAGAGAGGCCGAAGGGGAGGGGTACCCGCAATTCTGCAAAACAAATAGAGGTAGTTGTTTTTCATCCGCCTACGAGATTTGGAGTCTACGCGATTCCGAAGAGGCGAAAATCGACAAACAACCTCTGGCCAGTGGCACCGTTGACGCTCCTGAAAAGCTGGAGCGAAACGTGGGCAAGGCCCAAAAACACGAAAGGCCGGGGTGACCCGGCCTCCGCATTTCCTCCCCGAACTTGGCCGTTCCGGCTGTCCGGCTTTTATGTTGAAGCAAATTACAGAGATTCATCTGTCTTGTCATGCAACTTTCGAGAATATTGCAGTGCAACATAAGACATAATCTGTCGAAGGCGCGTTCAGGCTTAAGGCCGGTTTGCCTTGACTTGCTGGCCTTCGGGAAAGGACGTTGGCGCAAAAGGTGGTTGGGTAATGCGCAGATTGCTCCTTGCCGTTTTGCTGGCTTGCCTGGCCACGCCCGGCTGGGCGCATGGCGGCTGGCGCATCACCAAAGACCATTGGAGCCAGGCCGATGAGGACGGCTTCGGCCGTTTCGTGCAGGCCATTGGCGAGACCAATTGTTCCTCGTCCGAAAGCTGCCTGCGCAACGCTGCCAATCCCTATCGCAACACCGATCAGGCCTTCGTCGATATAGATGTCGATTGCGCCAAGCTTCCCTATCTGCTGCGCGCCTATTACGCGTGGAAGAACGGTCTGCCGTTCAGCTTCGTGAATGCGGTATCGGGCGAGGGTGGCGATCTGCGCTTCACCAAAACTGCGAACCGCGCGGTGTCGCGCCACGACTTCATCGACACCGGCAGCGGCATCAACGGGCCGGACGCGATCCGCCAAACTCTGGAAACGGTTTTCTCCGGCACCTACCGCACAGACGCGGGCGAGAAGCGCGGCATCCTTTCGGATTTCTATTCGCCCGCGCTGGCGCCCGGCTCGATCCGTCCCGGCACGATTGTCTATGACGTGAACGGCCATGTCGGCATCGTCTATCGCGTCGATGGTGATGGCCGCGCCTATTACATGGACGCGCATCCCGATTTTACCATCACGCGCAGCGTCTATGGCGCGCAGTTCGGGCGGAGCCCTGCGCGGTTGGGCGGTGGCTTCAAGAACTGGCGCCCCTTCAAACTGGTTGGCGCGCATCGCGACGGCGCGGGCCATCTTCTCGGGGGGCATATGGCGTTCGCGGAGAACGACCAGATTCGGGATTACTCGCTCGTCCAGTATGTCGGCACCGAGCCGAATTCCAGCGGCGATGTGAAGAAGGCTCGTTACACCTATAACGGCATCAAGCTTGGCTTCTATGAGTACGCGCGTGTCGCTATCTCCGGCGGCAAGATGGACTACAATCCCATCTACGAGCTGCGGCAGACGATGCGCACCATGTGCAACGATCTGGGCGACCGTGCGCAATATGTGAATCTGGCGATCTCGGACGGGATCGCGAACAAGGAGCATCCGGCGCGGCTGCCGGACAATATCTACGGCTCCAACAACACAGAGTGGGAAAGCTATTCCACGCCGTCGCGCGATGCCCGCATCAAGGCGGCGGCGCAGCAGTTCTACAAGGATATGGGCGATATGATTGCGCTATGGATCAAGCGTGATCCGCGCATCGTCTATGACGGCAATTTCCTCAAGGCTGATCTGCAACAGGCTTATGACGAGGAATCCAACGCTTGCAAGATCACTTACATGACCTCCGGCAAGCGGCCCATCACGCTCACCTATGACGATATGATGCACCGGCTCTACAAGATGTCGTTCGATCCCTATCATTGCGTGGAGTTGCGCTGGGGCGCGACGGGCGACGAAGCGGCCAATTGCGGCGATGGCCGTCAGAAGCGCGCCTGGTATGCCGCCGAGCAACGCCTGCGCAACCAGTCCGACCGCACCTATGACGCCCAGATGGGTTTCAGCGTTGCCGAGCTCAACGCGCAGGGAAAATGGACCGGGATAGACAATCCGCCCCCCATCGATGTGAAGGCGCTCATCGATAACATGGGCGACCGCGTCCCCTTCCAAGGCATGGCTGCCGTCGGACGCTAGGCCTGATTTGCCCTTCGGAGGGGCTTTCCGTAAGAAGGGCTACCCACAGCAAATCAGCCGGAATCGCCTCTGCCATGCGCCTTAGCCGTTACTTCCTGCCCGTCCTGAAAGAGACGCCGTCCGAGGCGCAGATCGTTTCGCATCGCCTGATGCTGCGCGCCGGCATGATCCGCCAGGAAGCGGCGGGCATCTATGCGTGGCTGCCGCTTGGCTTTCGCGTGCTGCAGAAGATCGAGCAAATTGTGCGCGAGGAAATGAACCGCGCTGGCGCCATCGAAATGCTGATGCCGACTTTGCAACCCTCCGAATTGTGGAAGGAGACCGGCCGCTACGACGCCTATGGTCCGGAGATGCTGCGCATCACCGACCGCCACGACCGCGAGATGCTGTACGGCCCGACCAACGAGGACATGATCACGGATATCTTCCGCGCCTATGTGAAGTCGTACAAGGCGTTGCCGCTGAA